>Ga0136644_10000145_pt1 | contig 53104 bp, 55 predicted proteins | sample C_130820_EF_Meta_FD_94780 | JGI IMG/M metagenome (GOLD analysis project Ga0136644, IMG submission 94780) | Freshwater microbial communities from Lake Croche, Canada to study carbon cycling - C_130820_EF_MetaG (v2) (version 2) | ecosystem: Environmental > Aquatic > Freshwater > Lake | place...
TCTTCGTTCCTTTCGCCGAGTTCCTTAATAAGATTTCCTTGTAAATCGTATTCTCGGGTCCACACCTTGCTATCATGACTAAGATTCTCGCTCATCATGGATGAGGGATATAGTGAGGCGTAATCCACACACGCCACTGGATTATCTAGATACAAATCGCACTTTGGCTCTAGAACAATCGCGCCTTCGTAGCCTTCTTGGTCGCCCTCTTTTTTCTCAATGACGGGCATCAGTGTGCCTTTTTCTCGGCATTTCTTGGCCACATAGCTCGTGAGCTTAATTCCCTGACCACGCATCACGAGGAAATTAATAGGCACGCTACAGATTTTTGCCATTTCTACGAATCCTGTCATGACATCTACCTTATTCGTTAAATAGTGAACCAAGTTGCAATCCTGGATACAGTATTTCGCAATGACGGAACGGTCTTCATCTGTGCCATTCGTCATGCGGAAAATATCTTTCGGTGTAACATCATCCTTGGCCATGGTCCAACGGACTTTCTTTGTGAAATCCGGATTCAAATCGCCATTGACAATAAAAGTTCCGTTGGCCTTATCCACTGATAGCACTTTGAACTTTCGCCCGTCTTCATAATACTCTGTAGTATGTCCTATTTCTTCAATATGAATATAACTTTCCACTTGCAAGCCGGTAAGGTTGATACTGGTAATCTTAGTCATTCCTGCTGGCTCTTTTGTCAGCGTTTTTACATAGTCGCCAATAAAATGGCCGGCTACATAATCCAACTTATACGAGACCAGATTCTCCTCCCTGCGAAAGTGATTGAGAAGATCTATCTGCAGACGACCCGGAATTTTTACAAAATTCAAATCATATTGCCCACTAGCAATGGCGAGACTGCTTTCTTCTATTTTGTATTTGCCAGTTTCTTGGCATATAGTGCCACATATCTCGCCTTTGTTTCTAGAAAGCTTTAAGAATTCCTCTACGCAATCTGTCTCTTCAGCCCGGCAAAACATAAACTTGTAATCAAACCCGAAGATATTATAACCGATAATGATGTCGGGATTTTCTCTTTGAATAATATCTCGCCAAGCTAGGAGCAAATCTTTTTCTGTTTTGCATAACTGGATTTCGGCTCCTTTGACTTGGTCACTGGTTCCTAGGACAGCGCAATGGTTTAGATACGGTTCTTGTTCGCCTGATTTAAGGAAAGTGGAACCGATAAAGGTCACCTTATCGCCTTCTAACTTTGGGAAAATGGCATTTAACGAGGCATTGATTTCATTAATCTTCGCCTCTCTCGTAATCGTTGATTTATTTAGAATGTCTGAGATAACACGCTTTTTAATAACGGGTTTTACAAGCTTCTTGTAAGTTGCTTTTATTCCATTATTATTATTGTCATCGTCATTGCCATCATCATCATTATTGCCATCTTTGCAAAAGTTTGTTTCTGCTGCTCCAGAATCATCTTGCTTCTCCGTCATCTTTTCAAATATGGACTCAATTGATGTCTGTGATTGAAATTCTTGGTCGTTGATAACAAGCTCGGTATTTAACCAAGTGTCGATTAGGGTTTCCAAAGCTTGTTTGTTCTTCGGCGGATTTAGTGGGAATACCAGGTCTATTTTATCATCTGGAACAGTATAACCGAACGCTGTTAACAAGATATAGGTTAACGATTTCTTCAAATCTTCCTCATTAATATTGTTATTGAAATCATCGAAATAATCAACAATATTCGTGGCCAACTTTTTATAGGTCTTTACTGGAATGGGAAAATCTCCATGACTACTACTTGCCTCAATATCAAAACTACATATTTTATAAGGCACTCGTGCCTCTTTCTCATTCATTGGAATAATATGTTTGTAATCTATCCTGTATTCATACTTACACGTTGTTGTCTTTACATTTCCCTTGGATAAGGCAACTTTCTTCATCGGTATAGAAACCCAACCCGATGGACTAATGTCTTTAATATGAAAGAAACGTAGTAAGGGCGGAATATTGGATTCATATAGGAAGGTAGCAGTGTTCTTGAACTTGTAGCCACCAGGCAAGAGCTTATGAGTTTTCACATTATACCACAGGTTCTTTACTTTGTTAAAGGTTGGCATATTGTTAAAGTGAAAGACTAGGAACTTGTGTTCTTTTCCACCGTCAAAACCATAAAGCTTCTTTCGTTTAATGAGCTTGCATTCTACAAGCGAATCCTCATAGTAATTGCCTATTTTTGCCTTAATAACATCTATGAATTGCTCTTTTAGAGATTTGTTCCAAGTATCGTCCACTTTTACATAGAAGAAAGGTCTGAAATTCTCGGCTAGAATAGAACAGGTTTCGCCTGATTCATTGATGCCAAACATTTGAATCATAAATTTAGCTTGGTCTTTAAAGACCTTCTTACCTTTTTTATCTGAATCACTACTTTTCTCACCTTCATCTTCTTCATCGGGGTCCCTCTTTTCATTATACACATGAAAGTCAAAGAGTCGAAAGCTCTGTTCTAGCATCCTGGAGTTATTCTACTGTATTATATCAATATATCCGTTAACTTTAATTCAATTTTATTTATTATAACAAATAACAAATAACATTATTTCCTAGATTTCCTAGATTTCCTAGATTTCTTAGATTTCTTAGATTTCTTTGATTTTTTAGATTTCTTAGATTTATTAGATTTCTTAGATTTATTTCTTCTTCCGCCATATATTGAGCATCTATAAGCATCGCTTACTTCTCCTCTACACATAGGACAAGTAAGTGACTGACGTAACCAAGGAATAATACACGCTTTATGAAAAATATGTCCACATCTAGCATATCCCGACGGTAACACAGTATTGGCCACTACTACACTAGTTGCATCGTTAGGTGCTTGACAGATAGGACAATCAACTTGTGGTTCACTTATAGCGGTATTTATTGATTCCGGGTGAGAAGCTACACCATCGGGAAAATCATCAGCGTTATCCATTGCGTCATCATACGCAGCTTGCATCCCAGGATCTAAGACTCCTCGACTTGCCTGAAATAAAGCTCTAGCCTCATTTAATGAATTTTCTCTGTTTTCAAGAAAGTCAAGTGTATTTTGTTGAAATATCGCTGCTCGTTGAGGTGTATTTGGATTAAGAGGCCTAACATACTCTTGGGCTGGTGAAGAAGGTCCTGAAGACATGATTTATATTATAGCTAAATATTTTATTTTTATTTTTACTTTTAGTAAAAGTAAACCAATTATAATATAATAAATAGGTAAATAACTATGAGCAAACCAATTCAGGCGATTGCTGTGTTTGATTGCAAGAAGATAAAGGGGACAGTTCTATTTACAGAGGATTTAAAGAGTGGCACCGTTATCATTGATATTGACATATCTGGCTTAAAAAAAAGCACTAGTCACGGTTTTCATGTCCATGAGGCTGGGGATTTGACCGACCAATGCACTAGCATGTGTGCGCATTTTAATCCTTATGGGAAAAAACATGGTGGTCCCAATGATAAAGAGAGACATATAGGTGATTTGGGAAACTTAGAAACAGACGCATACGGCAGAGCAAGGTATAGAATGGTAGACAATATGATTAAACTTCGGGGTTCCAAAGCGAATATTCTTGGAAGAGGCTTAATCATTCATGCTGACCCAGATGATTGTGGGAAAGGCGGATTCCCAGATAGTCTTACTACAGGACACGCTGGTAAACGCATTGCTTGTGCTGTTATCGGTTATTCTAAGGGTATGTTCTAAAATCTCCTTCTTCTTGTCTTTTTCCCCTGTCTTTTACAATATTGTTTCTGAGAGAAACCTCGGGGTCTATTGCAGTTAATACTTCGCTTATATTTTAGCGACCATTTGCGTCGTTTTCCACCAACCTTTAGTTTAACATTATTAAGAGTTTCAATGAACTCGCTTTTTAGATCACGAGTTATAACACCCCAAATTTCTTCATCCTCTAACTTCATATGAGGTTCTATTAACAATAATATTTGTACGTATTTTTCACTATTTTTTAAATCAGGTCTGTTATATATTTCAGTAGCCTGATCCATTATTCTAACAGCTTCATCGCGTAAATCTAGAAGATGAAGGTCTGCAAAATTAGGGGTTTTGGATGTATCAAAAAACTCCGAAACTTCATATAACTGTGTTTCTAAGGCACCAGCCACACTGGCGTCTGCACTGTCTATAATATCTAGATGTTTACCCTTATCGGTCTCTTTAATAAACAGTCTAAATTTATCCATAAACTGAAATAGTGCAGGTGGTGGTGATTCTGTTACTTGTGGTGGATATTCTTGAAATCTAAATCCTATACGTTTCAATGATTCATAAGTAAGTCTAAATTCTTGGTCCATATTAGGACTTATACCAGCAAAAGATTTGTCCTTTTCCTCTATAATAGCCTGATATACAGGTCCTACTCTATCAAATATAGCAGCATAAACATTATATATATCTATAATACTACACTCTTTACCCAATTCACTAGGGTCTCTTGCTTCTGGTTTGCACGACGCTGGCAATGTACTATACAGCCTTACTAGTTCTGCTTTCGTCTCTTTCGTAAATCTTACTTTATGAAAATAAGAGGAATCAAGTAATTTTGTTGCTGCTTCACTAATACTCTTTAAATTCATTACTAGTTTCGGTTTTGTTTGATGGGTGTGTTCTTTCTCTGTAATAGAAGTGCCGAATGACGACGCTTGCATAAAATCATCTGTTAATTGAATAATTGTGCTAATCACATTTGAATCATTACCACCACCTCTTTTTGCTCTCATCTTTACTGTGCGCCCACCTTTCTTTGGTTTACCCGATTTACTATGTATCCAATTCGTAAAGACATCGAGGAGTCGACCTTCGCTAAATTCTTCCACCTTTTTATCGTGTATATAACGAAATGTAGGAACACCGTTGGGTTCCGACCCGGCATTCTGTAATTTGCTAAAGTCAGATGATACTATACGAGCTACAACGACATCTTTATTATGAGCGAAGGTTGATTTCAATCGGTCCCAAATAGGCTTCGTGGCTTCACAAGGAGGACATCCATTGGAAAATATCATCAAAAAGACGTGCTTATTTTCATGGATAGCCTTTTTCAAGCTTGCTAATCCTGAAGGTGAACCTGTATTTTTCTTTGAATCCGAATCACCAATGATAATAAATACCATTATTTATATATTATATAATGAGAAAAATAAATGTATATAAGTATTATAGTATGAACCACTATCCTATTTGTATTTTCTCTATTATCGTATTTTTAGCAGGACTCTACTTTTACGCGATTCAAGCAAATAAGTTGAAAGAAGGGTTCTCGGGTTCTGAAAGACGCTGTCCTAATATCCTAGTTCAAAAAGGAAAACGCCTTTACTTATACAATACTAAAATAGCAAAAGTCCCGGGTGTCAATCCCATTGAATTCGAGAATTTAGAAGATTATGTTGAATTTACAGAATGGCAGCGAAGTCAACAGATTAAATGTCCTATCTTGTATTTACAGCATTCATATGATGCCCAAGGTAACTCCGGATATAAAATAAGACCTGGTGCTACTGATTTGCGCGGTGGATTGCCACCCAGTTCTAATACAGTTTCTCAATTGGTAGATGCTACTCGCAATGATCCACCTTATAATCAAAATGTAGCTCCTGGATTTGACGCGTCTTCTTATTATGTAGGACGCAAAACCCCTTTAGATGAAATGAACCAGAGTGAAGAAGGACTTTTATATAGCCCCAATCCTATGGACCCTAATTGGGGTGGTAATGATTACACACAATCTTTGATTGACCAGGGTTACTATAAGGGTAATGAGGTGGCGATTAGAACAAACGTGTAAAATCTTGATTTATAAGAAGAATAAAAATAAATATATATAATAATAATGAATACATATAAATATTCACGAGGTGATACTCTTATTTATCAGGGTCGGAATATTACAATTGTTAATTCATCGCATGGTTTATATGATATAATTGAAGGTTGGATAGATATAGCTTATTTACCATATGATACTTTTTTACATGTAGATTCTACTGATATTGATGCTAATGCGTTAGTACCTTTTTCTACGATTGCCTTAGGTGCCGGTAGAAAAAGAAGCAGGAAATATAAAAAGAGTAAACGCACTTCTAAAAGAAGGCGCACTTCTAGAAAAAGAAGAAATTAATTTTATAAGAATAATAATATACTATAAAAATTTACTAATATTATAGTATATTATATGCCTGGCAATGAATTTACTTTTCCATTTGATACGTGTGAAACACCGAAAAAAGGAGCCATGGTAGCCCAACCCTGGTCCACTTTTTTCAATATTATCTCGTTTATCATCGTGTTTTATTTTCTTTTGCAAGCCAAATCATTACACGCGTTTCTTATTATTTTAGGCGTGGCAATATTTGACGCAAACCATATTTTTTCTCACTTTATGCACATTCAAAAGGGGTTCCAGGTAACCCTGGTGCATCTTTCGGCGTATTTTATTAACTTTTCGCTTCTTTACGGGCTATACAAGTTCTCTCATAAAAAGCTGACTACTTTCTTTATTGGACTCATTGGATTCATCATTGCGCTAGATATATATGCCTTTTTTAATATGGCATTCCTTTGGTATTTAGTTACACAGGTTATTTTCTTCCTTGTTATACTATACTATTACCGTGACTCTATTATAAAAATTATGGGATATACAAGAGCCATCGGCTTGCTATTCTTGACTAGTATTATTTATATGGCGTTCGTGAATGAAGCGGTTAATTGTAAAACTATGTTACAAATGTGGCCATCTTTTCCATTTCACGCCGTTGTTGAAGTGATTATCTTATTAGCAAATTACTTGTTTGTCTCTAGTTTTTACAAGATATAATTAATTCTTATCCACAAACTTCATGACGTTATCGAGAGAATCCAACGAACTATTGAGTGTATTTAACTTGGTTAGAGAAGCAATAACAGCATCCTTATTTGATGTATCAATATTTAACACTGTATCGAGCATAAGTGCTTTCACATAATCATCCATATTTAGAATCGTGTTCTCATAATCTGATCTGTATTTGCTAATTAATAGCACATCTAGTAACTTTGTTCCTGTTGTTTTTACAGAAGTGGCGTATGCTGATGCCTGACCGGCTTCGCCATTTGTAAACCCTTCTAGAGTATTATAGGGTTTTACATTGTTTTTATTCGGCCAATTCATTGCTAAATAAACAATGCATCCAACAACAATGAGTAATCCGACTATTTTTAATAAATCTTCGTTCATATATAGTATAAACAATGAAAAATTTTATTCTTTTTACCTTTTTAACCTTTTATAAAAAAGGTTAAAAACAATCAGTCAATAAATAATAATGAAAACTATGACGATTCGTTATTTTTATGAGACACAAGATGATGACTATCAATGTTGCATTGCTCAATGGAATGATAATGACAGCAGAATGATTTTTTTGGGAATAGGATTACCAGAAGAAAGGCAATTAAGTGCTCTTATTCAAGATATTCGAAATAATCCCCATAAGGATATCCTTGCCATAAGATTTTCAGATAAACAAGTTGTTACTAATAATGATATTGTAAAACAGCTGCAAAATGGCGAGGGAATTACCATTATAGATAAAGATGACATCTGGTATCCTAATGAAATCTGGATTTATATTCCTTTCTAGGCAATCAAGTAGTTCACAATAGTGGCTATCACCGTTTTACTAATCTTTCTCGTTTGTCCTGAAGCATTTGTATAATCAAGGTCTTTCAGACAATCCTTGTTCTCCTTTAGCGCGTGCACTAAGTTCGGCAAATTGGTATATTTTTTCATAATAGCCAAAGCAGTAATTGAGCTGATTCCAGGTATTTGACAAAGCATAATTTCCCCTATATTCTCCTTTGTAATATTTTCCTTTTTCACTCGTTTTACCACAGCACAATAATCCTTTTCATCTGGTTTATTGATTTCTTGTCCTAGCTCTTGCTCTTGCTCTTTCCCTTGCCCTTGCCCTTGCTCTGGCTTTTGCTCTGGCTTTTGCACGGGTTCTTTATAATAAAACTGTTTCCCATCAGCAAACGATTTTTCAATCTTATACGCCATATTGCAAATCATAATGGCAGATTCCTCCATATTGGATGAACGTATAACAGAAAACCCCTTAAATACTGTAATAGATGTCATTGCCGAATACAATGTCATTTTATCCATCTTACTTTTAAAGGCATTCACTTTATTCACGTCTCCTTCAATCAAATAAAATATATTATGATTCGGCATAGTGAGACCATTCAATCGATAACCCTGTTCTTCATATCGTCCATCCTTAATGCTCGCAGCCAAATCTCCAATACTTTTTCTCTCTATGATAACTTGTTGGATTCCCTGGAAAGAAAGAATAATATCACCTAGCTCCAATGGTTTTACAACAAGGGTAATCCCTTTACATGCGGGCATAATCTCCAAGAAGTGCTTAAGCATACCAATCAGTTCTCGTTCTCTTGTATCAACCCAAATTTCCATCTTATTAGTTATAGGTTAGTTGTTGCTATATTATTTTTTTGTTAAATACTATTATTTCCTATATCTCTTAGATTGTCTTCTATTCCTACTTTTTGTTTTTTTCCCAGCGGCTTGTATTTTTTGTTCTACCTCTTCAACCACATTATCCTTTGCTTCTATAATAACATCTTTGATTTCTTTTTGTAATACAGGATTATTATCTACTTTATTTGCAGTTGCTTCTTGCGTTATTTGAACTGATTTTGCTAATTCTAATTCTTTTTGTAGTTTAAGTAATTCTAGTTGTTCTTTAGCGAGTGCTGCTTCTTTTTGAATAGTGGATAACTCATTATTTCTCGCTATGTCCTTCATACGGATTTCCATTTCTGCTATTTTTCTAGAATTTCGTTCACTTAATGCTCTAACAACAGCTTTGGCTGGATAAACTATTAATGAGGTTAGTCCAACCAAAAAATCCTGGGCGATAGTTACTGAAGATTCGGCAATAACCTTAACGGCCCCGTGAACTAATTTCATGGAATCACCAACAGTTCCGGCAACTGGAGATGCGGTATTTTTTAATATTTGATTAAGCATATTTATACCATTTGTAGCTGTGCTTAAACTTTCCTTTGTAAGTGGTACGGAATGTTTAATAGCGTTTGAGGTAAAATCGAGTGCAGACGTTCCAACATTTGCACCAGAACGACCAGTGGTATCTAATATATAACTTGATAATTTTAAGCCTGATGAGCCTACATCAGCAGCAGAGTGACCAGTTGTATCTAACAAATGACTGGATAATTTTGCAGCAGATATACCTACACCCAACGTAGATTTTCCTAAATGAACCATAGTTCCAACAGTTTTAACAGCAATATCTCCAACATCTAAAACACTATTTCCAATTCTTAGAGCACCTAATGGTAACTTTCCGGTTTCAGAACCAATTTGTTTTACCAATTTAGGTATTCCACCTTTTTTATTTTTTCTAGTATATTTTTTTTTACGATTGTCTTTATAAATTTGGAGTTTCATTTTATAATATCTATATATTATTTATTTTTATTTGCTATGGATTACAATCTTGAGTTTAACACTTGAAAAATATAAATAAGAGAAATGTAAATAATAGAATGATAAATAAATTATTATTTTATTATTTTTACAATAAACATATATATCATATTTATCATATTTATCCCAACATACCAGAGTGGACAGCACGGTATCCGGTGACTTGAGTAGGGCGCTTAGTGCTGTGATACAAAGCAAAGGCCACGGTTTGGTTGCAGCAGCCGTGAGGAGCGCGACTCAAAAAGTTACCCATGTTTCCACGAGACCAGGACACACCATAATTAAGGATTCCGGCTTTCTTATCACCTCCAACAGAGCCTCCACTCTGTCCAGTTCTTCCGGTAATCTTATTAGCATTACGGGCGCGCCCAAATTGACTAGTCATCAAAGCCATTTTATATATATGCTATATAAAATAATTTTATCCTAAAGATTCTATAAAAACATATTAGAGAATTCGTAGTATATCTTATTATATAGGATAAATGGAAACAGAGAAGCTCATTCTTCACGACGATGATATTATTAAAACAGATGAGGGTTTGATTTTTAATCCCTTTAATCCTCTTAATGTGGAGATTACATTGAACGAAGTTCAATCTATTCTCACTAAATACGGTGTTCCCGGTCAGGTTGATAATTTGACACTTTATAAGCGTGCATTTGTTCACAGCTCTTACACAAAGCGTCCTCACTTTGAAAACTCCTTGCAAAATATTACAGTAGTAGATAGACCGCCGGATTGTATGCCGTTGAAAACCAAATCTAATGAGCGCCTTGAGTTTATCGGTGATGGAGTCTTGGAACTTATTACTAAATATTATTTGTATCGCCGTTTTCCTAAAGAGAATGAAGGGTTTATGACAGAAAAAAAGATTGCGATTGTGAAAAACGAAGCTATTGGGAAAATAGCGATGGAAATGCAGTTGAATCGTTGGCTTATTCTTTCTAAACACGCTGAAGAGAAGAAAATACGAACTAATTTGAAGAAGTTAGGTTGTCTTTTTGAAGCATTCTTGGGTGCGCTTTTTTTGGATTTCAATAAAGTCGTTGTCACTGACAAGGCCGATGCAGGATGGTTCCCCGAGTTATTTGTCACTGGTCCTGGATTCCAAGTAGCACAAAAATTCATTGAAAATATTTTTGAGAGGCATATTGACTGGGTTTCCCTTATTCAAAATGATGATAATTACAAGAATATTCTTCAAGTCAAGATACAAAAGGAATTCAAAGTGACCCCTCATTATTTGGAGATAGAACATGACTTGGAACTCGGTTATAAAATGGGTGTCTATCTATGTGTAGGACAGCCGATTCATCAGTGTTCCATTCATAATGCGACTCGATTTGATTTATTAAAGACATTTCAAGCAGTGCAAGACTATATTGAATCTCATAATGGAAAAATATTCTTGTATTTGGGGGAAGGAATGCATAAAATTAAACGCAAGGCCGAACAGATTGCTTGTGAAGAAGCCATTCGGCAAATCGAACTACCTACAAAGTGATTTTATTTTAAAAAAAAATTGATTGGGGATACTGACTCCAAATAAGTATTACATTACTATATGCAAGATGAGTGAAGCAACTTACAGTAACGATATTTCGGGATTAGCAGACATTAATGAACGTCGTGAGGGTTCATCAACGAAAAAATGGATTAAACTAATCTCAACAAATAAAGCAGTCCCATTTGAGGAATATAATAGAAGGGACTATTTTGTTCCAATAGCAGATATAGTAATAGATGACGAATTATCTACGTCTGGAAAAAAAAAAGGAAGTAAAAAACGGAATACAGTAATTCAAATTATTCCAACGATTTCAACTGAAGAATACAAGGCGAACAACGAATGGTTATATCTACTTGTAATTAATGATATGATTGTTAAAATTGGTGGAACAAGAACTGGAATTGAAGAACGATTTAAATCTTACCTTTGTGGGCATCATATCCCAGAACGAGACAAATCTGGAGCTTGCTCTAAAACAAACGGTTTTATTTATAACACATTAGACTTTTACCTACAGTTAGGTTGTAAAATTCAAATGTATGGGTATAAGTTACCCAAAACCGAAATCACTATTGAAATTTTCGGCAAAGAAACAAAGATAATAGCGCAAACATACCATGGTTACGAAAGCACATTCATGAAAGATTTTAAAAAAAATTATAATGAATATCCTGTATTAAGCGTCAATTGCGACCCAAATTACAAATAATAATTACATATTGGCACAAATATATTCCATTTCTTCTGTTGTAATATTGTAATGCTGATAAATTTCTTGATGGTCACCTGTGTATTCTATGGTTGGAATAGGAAAACTCTGTAATATTCTTATGTTGTTGAAATTTCCCCAGCGACAAATATTATTTATAAATACATATAAGGGGTGCTTTAATATTTCTAAATATTTTTTTGCCTCTTCTTCATTAGAACATAGTATAAATACGATGGACTGAGTCATTCCACAATTATCAATAAATACACTATACTTATCCGTCGTTGATATAAATATTTTATATCCTTCTTGAAATTTATGTGGTCTCGATGAATATACAGTTTGACTTGGTGTATGAATTAATTTGTATTTAAATTCGTCTGTTTTTTCAGGGCGAATAAATGCAGCCTTTGTATATTTATGCAAGTCGCTACTGGTTTTAACTTCAAATTTTGGTAGCATGGTATTATCAACTGTTTTTGATAATATATTTTGAACCATTTGATTATATAATAACGGAATGTATTTGCGTGGCTTTGATACAACTGAACTAACATACTCTTTTTTCTTCCATATTCCAGAGACATTAATGTTTTTATAGAAGGCGCAATTTTGAATTATATACCAAGTAAAACTGGAACCGATTTTTTTGAAATATTTTTTGGCAGTGTGTATATCTAAATGAATTAGTTGTAATGAAGTAATTATTTCAATTAATACATTCCTATCAGCATAAGACATCCAATTATCCGGCGTAATAAATAATAAATAACCATTCGGTTTTAGTTGTGATAATGCCTTTTCAATAAAATCCTTGATTAGGTTATGATTCTTAGATGCTCGTTTACCATTTTCTAACAATTTTGCGTATGGTGGGTTAGCAACAATTAAATCATATTTTTTACTGCTATTAAAAGTAATAAAATCATGGTTAGTTATTTGTAAATTGTATTTTTCACAACAAAACACACTGCGCACATTTTCTAGTCGGCTTTCATTAATATCATTAAATTCTAATATCTGTTCTAATATTGTTTGCTTGTCATGATACTTTAACAATTCAAACATGATAGGAATACTGAAATTTCCATTACCACAACAAGGGTCTAATATAGACAAATCACTTTTACCCCATAACTCGCTGGGGATTTTACTTATCATTTCACTAATACAATCAATCGGTGTTGGTTCATCGTTGCTTGATTTGTATGTGCTTTTATCAGTATTTAATGTTTCATCATAATATTTTTTTATTTCGTTAAAGGTTGAGGTATCAACTGTTATGTTTTGCGTAGATTCATTTACAAAGGATAAATTTTCAACCGAGGAAACATTTAACTTAGTTAATTTCTCTTCAACTGACTTATCAATCAGTTCTTTAATTTTGCTCTCATTAACACACGGAGTTTTTCGTTTTTGATGTTGGTTATAATGAGATTTGCTGTTAAACTCTTTGCCGCATTTTTCGCAACTAATTTTAGTCATTTTTAGTCTTTATAATGTATTGTAATATTACATTTTTAAATCAATTTTTATTGTATTACAGATATGAATTCAACATCCACAACAGTTCTTTGATTTTATTTTTTCGGGTATAAGTGTCGTCGCAGTGATATTGCTCTGTGGATGAGGTTCAATATATTTCTCTGCGACCTTTAACCCCTTTTTTGGATTACTAGAATCTAATTTAATTAATTGGATGCACGAGTCTAACAGGTTATTACATGTTAAAATAAGCAAGGTAGCGCTAGTTTTATCATTGATATCAGCTAATTGTTCTCTAATAACCACACTAAAAATAAATTCAGCCATGGCTTTGCATGTATCCGTAATAGGTTCATCTGGTTGTAAATCATATTTAAGCAAGAGTGTATATAGCTGATAAATTAACGAAATAATATAGGGGATATGATTTGCTTCGATAGTCCCATCTTGGACATATTTTTTGAAAGTGTTTTCAACAATCTTGAAATATTGGGGTTTCAACTTAGTCAGTTTTTCAATGCTATCCAAATTTTCGGCTGATATTTTAATTGCATATTTCTCTTGTTTTTCAATTGATTCAAAAATAGATTCAATGATTTGAACGAGCGTTAAGGTATGACGAGAACTATATTTAGGCGATACCTGCGGTGTTAAAGGTTTGCCCACAGGCTCATCATTAATATCACCAGCTTCCGTCCAAGTCATATTCATGATTATACTCTAATTCTGTTAAATCTTTTTTTAAAAATAAAATTATTCTAAAGCTTATTTCATGTCAAACATTTGGGTTACAATTTTAAAATTGTAATTGTAAACGCAATATTTATTTGGGATTTCTATGAAGAACTTATGATAAAATAATATAATACATATATTTAGTTATACTATATGGAGATTTTAGCAAAGTTAAAAGTAAAGCCTGTGCTATCTCAAAAAGAAGGGCCTGTTAAGGTCCAGGTTGTATTACCTAAAAAACAAGTAGCTGAAATTAAATTAGATAATATTACCTTTGTAGACAAACGCGATAACGAATTTAATATAGAAGAGTTGAACCGTCGTCTGCAAGAAACCAAGTTGGCGAAGGTTACTGTGAAAAAAACCGAACCAGAAAAGGAAAAAGAAGAGATGGCTGAGAGAAAGAAGACAAAGGTAAAGAGAACTACTGTATTGTTTCCCGAGGAAAAGAAACTTTTAACCTTGATAGATGAAGAAAGAGGCGAGGAGGAAAGAGAGGAAGTGAGGGAGGGAGAAGAAACAATGATGATTAAGAAAAGGTCAAGACGCACTGAAAAGGTGAAACGAGGTGTAATTACATTAAGTCCCAGTGAATGGGCTACTATTGAAGGCGAATCTGTTGTAGCTAGGTTACCACCTAAACAGCCAAATGTTATCTATAAAGTGCCTAGTTATTACATGAACAATCGTGAAATCTTCACTAATTTTATTAATGGTCTCTTTGATAATTATGATTCTGACCTGATGGATGATTCGAAACAGATTACATGTGATACCATAAAGCAGACATCGGAAACTGTTTCTCTCTTAACACATCAAAAAATAGTTCGCGATTATATGAACTTATACACTCCTTATCGAGGATTATTACTGTACCACGGTTTGGGTGCGGGCAAGACCTTGAGTAGTATTGCCATTGCGGAAGGTCTCAAAGAAAATAAAAAAGTCATTATTTTGACACCCGCATCTTTACATCCCAATTATGTGTCTGAGCTGAAAAAAGGTGGGGACGCATTGTATAAGCTAAACCAATGTTGGGAGTGGATATCGACGAAAGAAAAACCTACTTTAGTCGACACTTTATCAAGTGTTCTTCACTTATCGGCCGATTATATTAATAAACGAGGTGGTGCTTGGTTAGTCAATGTTAAAAAGACGAAACCGATGAAAGGTGGTGCTTCGAGTGACATTGAAGAAGTGGCTGAATCAGGATTAGAAGAAGAGGAACTAGAGGATCTAGGTAGTAAATCATTGACAAAAGGTAAAGAGACAAAAGGTAAAGAGACAAAAAAGGTGGAGGAAGAAGAGGACCTTGCGGGTGAAGAAGACCCTGCGGGTGAAGAAGAAGAAGACTCTGCGGACAAAGTATCATGCACCTATGATAGAATGTCGCCTAAGGAAAAGGTCAGTCTAGATGAACAAATCACTGAAATGATTGAATCTAAATACCGTTTTATTCACTATAATGGTCTGCGCCGTTCCAAGCTAAAAGAGATGACAAGCAATTTCACGACCAATCTCTTTGATAATACCGTAGTCGTCATTGATGAAGCTCATAATTTCATTAGTCGTATTGTGAATAAGATAGAAAAAGAAAAAGAGATTCCAGTAGATAGAACCGGTAAGAAAGAATCGGTTCCTATTTCTCTCGCCGTTAACTTGTATGAAATGTTAATGAGTGCCAAAGATGCTCGCGTGGTTTTGCTAACAGGCACACCCATTATCAATTACCCTAACGAGATTGGCATTTTATTCAATATTTTGCGAGGATACATAAAGACATGGGAATTTCCTCTTAACGCCAAGGGTGTTACTTTGGAAACTATTAGTGAGATTCTAAGAAAAGAGCGCAATATGGACTATATAGAATACTCGGCATCGAGTAAGAAGCTCTTAATTACCAGGAATCCTTTTGGGTTTGAAAATGTTGAATCAAGAGAGAAAAAGTATTCGGGAGTTTCTAATGAAGACAGGGAAAGAAGGTCTAAAGATGGAACTAAGTCCATGGTAAAGCGTGGACAAATTGGGGATGCCGATTTTGAACGCCATATTATTAGACTACTACAAGAAAACAATATTGAGGTGATTCCATCAGGTATTGTTGTTCATTTGTATAAAGCACTGCCCGATAAATTTGATGATTTTGTAAACCGTTTTATCGATTTAGCCAATGGAAATCTTAAAAATGAAGAAATGTTTAAGAAGCGCATCCTTGGACTTACCTCTTATTTCCGCAGTGCGCAAGAAGAATTGTTGCCTCGTTATGAAAAACTTACCGATTTCCATGTCATAAAAATCCCGATGAGTGAATACCAGTTTGGCATTTATGAGGCAGCAAGAAAGGAAGAGCGTAAGCAGGAAAAGTCTAATAAAACGAAAAAGGGGAAAGTGGACGAGAATGGTGTGTTTAAGGAGCCCAGTTCTACTTATCGCATTTTCTCTCGTCTCTATTGTAATTTTGTTATGCCTAAACCACCTGGAAGACCTTTGCCCAGAGAAGAAAAAGAGGAAGCTGTGGAAGGTGAGGGGGGTGAGGGGGTAGAAGGCGCTGTTAGTTTATACGCCGATGCATTAAAGCAGGGTAACAAACAAGTCAAAGATTTAGATGAAAAAGAAGAAGGCGATGGTATTGTTGAAGGTGACGTTGTTATTGAACAATTAGCTGATTCCACTTATACAACGCGTATTCAAGATGCCATAAAATATGTAGAAGACCGAGCTGATGAATATCTCAGCAAAACCGGGTTAGAAATGTACAGCCCTAAGTATTTACACATGTTAGAAAATATTCAAGACAGTGAAAATATTGGGCTTCATTTGGTGTATAGCCAGTTTCGCACCTTAGAAGGTATTGGTATGTTTACTCGCGTGCTAGACCAGAATGGATTCACGCAATTTAAGATAAAAAAGGGTGCCACAGGTGAATTTGAAATCGACATTTCTGAAGAAAACAAAGGAAAACCCACATATGCATTGTATACAGGAACAGAATCTACAGAAGAAAAAGAGACTTTGAGAAAAATATTCAATAGTAGTTGGAATGAGCTACCTGTCTCTCTTGCTAACGAGTTAAAAGCTATAGCACATAATAACAATATCGGCGAGATTATAAAAGTGTTTATGATTACAGCATCTGGTTCCGAGGGAATCAACTTAAGAAATACTAGGTTCGTTCATATAATGGAACCCTATTGGCACCCTGTGCGTATGGAACAAGTGATTGGGCGCGCAAGGCGCATTTGCAGTCACAATGATTTACCCGTGAAGTTACAAACTATTGAGGTTTTTGTTTACTTGATGACATTTACAGAGGAACAGATTAAAAGCGATAAATCGATTGAGCTAAAGCAAAAAGATTTAAGTAAAAAATTATATCAGCTCTCTCCGGATAAACCGGATAAAGCGCAAATACCTTTTACAAGTGATGAGGCCTTATTTGAAATTTCTACTATGAAAGAAGAATTAAGTTCTAAATTGCTGACTGCTGTGAAAGAATCGTCGGTTGATTGCGCTATTCATACAAAGAAAGGAAACAAAGAGCAGTTACACTGCTTGCAATTTGGACAGCCTAAAACTAGTGCGTTTTCATATAAACCATCTATTGGTGCTGAAGAGCCAGATAGTGTGGCCAAATTGAATAAGGAAAAAATAACTTGGAAAGGAAAAGTTGTAAATTTAAAAGGAAAAGACTACATTTATCGTAAGATGGATGAAACAAACGCGAACTTGTATGATTTAAAAAGTTATCAGGATGCGTTAGAAAACCCTGGGGTTCAACCAAGATTAATTGGAACGCTGAAAAAGAACGAAAAAGGCGAACAAGTGTTTACAAAAATATAATAGTATAGTATAGAATAGTATAGAATAATAAGAATTCTATATTATTTCTAAAAAGCATATTTAACATTTTTTGTGAAAACTGATGAAATTAGGATGAAGACTGGTATCATATATTTCTTATACTTTATATAATTCACCATGATAGATACACTTTGTTGCTGATACATATTATTTTTTTCCAGTTCTTTTGTTTTCATATAACTTATGTCTATGAACAAAACATAGAGTATCATGATTACATCGGTCAGGTTCATGTGCATAGTAGGATTCTCTCGAATATTCATCACTTCGGAAAATCCTATATCAAATTGCATTTTCTCTCTGTATAGCATTTGAATAATAGCAGATGCCGATGCAGCCGGAAGCACCTCAGCCTCTTTCAAAACAATAGTCTCTTTCTCTATTTTTGGCAAAGCTCTCTTTGTTTTATTTGCAACAGGAAAATCCCACTCTACTTCTCCGTTGTTCCAGAACTCAGGGTTCTCTTCATTATCTGTAAAACAAGGAAGAGAAAGAGAATGAGGAAAACCACACGTAATAGGTCTAACTCTAATAAACCCATTGACCAATGATAGAACGGCGCTTAGAAGCAAGAAGACTCTCATCTTATATTTATACTAGTATTATAATACTAATATACTAAATTACTATTCTTCAATTTTTTTGTTTATCATTAATAATTCAATAAGAGTATCTATTTTCTTATGCAATGATGCAATCTCATCTACGAGTAACTGAGTTTTATCGGGCATCGGTTTTAATTTTGAAAATATATTTTGTAAAGGGTCTTCATTGATTGAAAACTGGATATGTTCATCTTCTACAAGGTTAGGCGACCATGATAGTGTTTTTCTCTCTTTATCCTTCTCTCTATATTGCTCTCTATCATTCTTTTTATCATGCTTTTTAAATGCATCTTCGAGTTTCACTTCTTCCCCAATAGTAATATATTTAATGCTTGAATTAGGTGTTGATTCTACTGGTTGCTTGGGATTCCAGTGTTTTTGATGAATCTGTTCCATTTCAAAATTTCGTTGAGCAATTGTTTCAGCAATTAATTTCTCCATTTCACTAATAGGTGTATCCATATCATCTTGGAACTTTGGAACGGGTGGAACAACCTTATTTACAGCTTCGTGAAATTCCTGTTGTTTTACATTCAGTTCTCTTTCAAATTGTGCCTTCTTAGTCTGTTGGATTTCCTCTGATGTGACTGGACCTTGACCACTTGATAAAAATACCGTAAGAAATTTTTTATTCATTTCAACTAAGTTTGGATGATATCCAAATTGATTAAACTGCTTCGCAGCTTCTATAAATTGTGTCTTTATTGAGTGCACATTTTCTATAGTAATTCCACCATTTTCAACAATAATATCCCATAAAGTGCTCATATTTGTTGTTTCCATAAAACCGGTAGGAGTATTCATGAAAGTATCAGTTATATAACTATATAATCTTGGGTTTATATAGTTATTAAGCTAAATCTCTAACAGGTTCGTAATGACCACCTGTCCATTCTAATTCTATTTTTTTACACGATTCGCATGTAACTGGTAAAAATTCTATGGACCTATCATTGTTATTATTGCGTCTATCTCTAACGATAATAGTTAGATTCCATATATTACAAGCTGCTTGTATTTCGATAGCCCCACCCCATGTGCTCGTATTTCGCATTGTTTGAATATAATTGGTAGATTCCATTTCTAATATAATATTTGTCTCTATACCATCCATAATTTTTCCATTTTGTTCAAGATAATCACATATTTTTTGTCGTATTTCATAGGAACCCTCCCCAATAAAGTATTGTAGACTATTGAATAAGCAACTCATATTCTATAATTATAGTAAATAGTAAAATAATTATTTATTGTTGTAAAATAATTATTCATTTTTTATAAAGAATCATTAAAATAAATCTTACGAAACTGTTTCATATACTTATCTGACAGGACATGGGTTTTAAAGTATTCCTCAGTATGTTTGTCTTCTAACAGATGGACGATAAAGTATAATGAATAGATGCCACATTCACTCTCTCCATATTGATGTTCTACTGGATGATTCTGGTCAAAGACAAATGTAATAGGAGTTTTCAACTTTGCTCCTTGCGCTTTCACCATTTTAGCGAATCGTTTTACCTCTTTCGGTGCTGGGTCGCCAGCACTATCAAAGAAAAAAATGGTTCCTTTTCTAGCATTGATAAACATAGATATCCAATGCTCGCCTTCTTTATCATGTGGATCCGTATTAAAACTAATACCAAACTTGAATTTTCCTTGCTTCATCTCTTTTTCTAAGTTAAAATGGCATAAATCATCCCATACGCACTGCCCTTTCGATTCTTCTACATCATAATCAATGGGTGAAGGGCCAAGGAATTTGAAACATTTGTATATCTTTTCATACTGTTTCATTACATCTAAGATATCCAAACTGGATAGCCATTCACTAGGATTCTTTTTCCACTCATCAGGAGAGACCGGTGCAAAAGAATCTTTCAACTCTTTCTTAATTTTGGCATCTTTTACAAAGGGCTGTTTCAACCAGCACGATTCTTTTTTACACACATCGCCTAGACTACTATTTAGTGTTTCCCAGATTTCCTTCGAGTCATTCGTAACAATCATCTTGTCTCTATTCTTTTTATTCCACAGGTCTTTTAGTTTGTGAAGTGCTTCATTATCATAACAACTAAAACCATTCTTTTGTGAAGGCAATTTTGGACTACAACGCAATACAGAGAGCTCTTCTTTACTAGCAGTAGCCTTGATTACAGGTCTTCTCTTTTTACTGAGTCTTCTTTTTTTTCGAGAGGCTCGTCTCCCTCTTGTTTTATTATTTTTTCCCATCATATGTATTGTCTATATTTTTCTTTTTACAAATACCTTTATTTTTTAAAGCTGGGTCATTCAAATTTAGTTCTTTCTCTTGAGGAAGTACTAGTGTGCTGGGAGTTACTATATTCGTCCTTTTTACAAGTCTCTCTAAAGAGTTCTCTTCCCTGATTTTAATAGAACGCAATAGTTGTTGATTCATGTCTTCAACACCTTCTACACCTTCTACAAAGGGAACTTCGTTATTTGTATCTTTATCTGCGTCCGCGTCTGTTTGTATGACTACATTTTCTATAAAATCTCCCTGAAGTATGTCCGACTTGTCCTGCATTTTAAAATACTCAATACAGTTTTCTGAAAAAATACGAAAGCTCTGTTTAATATCATCCGGTAAGTGCGTAATAGGGTCTTCACTCTGTATAAGTTGTTTCGTCAAGTCATAGATGCGTCTCTTGTAAAACTTCATCTCTTTTCTATAAGTAGTCGATACCTTTTTAACATGTTGTGTCTTATACCTCTTAAACTGGTCTTTATTCATAAGACACTCAAGCGTTATATTCGAAATATACTCCTCCGACATTGTTTACTATTTCAAATTATATTTTTTATTCGGATTAGGCGTATTAGCCGTATTAGCTGGAGCCGTCCTATTTTTCTTCACTTTATTACAGTCTGGATTTTCAGTCATATCTTTCAGCTGTTGTCTCGTGCAATTATTGAACAGATTTCCCCCTAAATTCTCCGGATTTGGGTTGAACTTCTCAAAAGAACTCTCACTAAATAACTCCGGGTAAGGCTGTTGCTGATTCGCACTTTTACTAGGCGTAAATGTATAATGGTATAAATCGCTCTGGCTATTAGGAACATACACCGCCTGACTACACTTCTGCAAGGCAAAAATCTGGTTTCTCAATTCCGACTCAGTATTAATATTCGTGGCAAACCCAGACCAAGGCGATTGCGTATTCCCAGGATTAAAGACCTGATTCACATTGTAAACCGGTTGTTGCTCCATTGGCACATGAATAGGCTTTCTAGGATCTACAATAGGCATAATAGAATACTTCGTCATCACGGGTCGCACATTCAAATAAGGCTGAAGCATTTGCGATGGAAGATACCTGTCATATAACCTGGTATCTATGGTGTTTGTCAATTGGGAAGCGCAAGCATTATCACTAAAAGTATATGGATTCGACGACATCTCTAATGAAATGATTCTTATATACTAAGAGAGAAAAGAAAACCCGACTATTATATTTATTACACTCGCCCGACATCATACATTCCCTATCAACGAGCAATTTTCACACCATATATGCTCACACCACAGAGATTTTCATCCAATTGTGAGGGTAGGCGCCCCGGGCCGGAGGCCCGCGTTCTTTAAGTTAAAAAGTCAATATATTCTTTTTTTCATAAAAGATAAAAACTCACAAAGTTTTTTCGGAAAGTGTTTTTGGACATTTATTTTTGTCCTTTTTTATATTCCTGAAAGACTTTTGTCCCAAAAAACTTTTACAAAATCGGCTGTGAGCATAATGGTGCAAAAACATTTTTTTCGTCATTTTTTTTGTTATTGTAAAAAAAACTTTTTACAAAAGGACAAAAACCGGCATTTTTTTCTTTAGGCATTTTATACTAAATGGACGAACAAAAAAAATGCCGAAATGTGTTTACCTGTGAGGTATGTGACTTCAAATGCTCTAAAAATAGTAATTTATCGACGCATTTTTTGACTAGGAGGCATTTAATCCGAACAGGCCAGCTTGTCACAGAAAAAAAAGAATTTATTTGCGATTGTGGTAAAAGTTATAAGCATTTATCATCTTTGTGTAATCATAAAAAGAATTGTAACCAGGTGAAAACATTGCAAGAATCACAAGCGTCTTCTATGAATATTATACTCGATATTTTAAAACAAAATCAGCAATTCAAAGACCTTATTGTAGAACAAAATAAACAATTGCTAGATTTAGTGAAAGAAGGAAAAACAATCCATAACACAACGAATAACAATAAATTCAATTTGAATATTTTCTTGAATGAAAAGTGCAAGGATGCTATGAATATTATGGATTTTGCGAATTCACTAGACATCAAGATGAAAGAGCTTGAAGATGTAGGAACACTTGGATATGCCACTGGAATAGGAAATATTATTGTCCGCGGTTTGAATGAACTAGATATTTATAAGAGACCTATTCACTGCAGTGATTTGAAGAGAGAAAGTATGCATGTGAAAAATCAGAACACTTGGATACTGGACAAAGAAAAAACATTGTTGGAATCGGCTATTAAACGAGTAGCCAGGAAAAATATTTTAAAGGTTCAAGACTGGAAAGAGGCAAATCCTGAGTATAGTGAAATAAACTCGAAAACCATGGACAAATATGCGCAAATTTTGATAGAAGCTACTGGGTCTTTCGAAACAGATGAAAAGGAGAGGGATCTCAATAAGATTATCCGTATTATAGCAAAAGAGGTGGTGATTGATAAATAGATGGTGATTGATAAATAGGTAATAAATAGGTAATAAATAGATGACATATATAATATAAAATTGAACTATATAAAGATTATTGACTGTATTATAAGCAAGACGAATGTGTGGCATTTTCGCACTATTAAACAGCAGTTGTTCAAAATTTACAGATAAATTTATCCAAGAGCAGTTTCTCAAGGGAAACAGTCGTGGACCGGAGCATTCTATTCTCAAGCGCATTCATATTAATGCTGTCTTTGGCTTTCATAGATTGGCCATCAATGGCCTCACATCAGTATCCAATCAGCCCATTACTTTGGGGAATATGGCGCTAATATGCAATGGAGAGATTTATAATTACAAGGAGCTATATGAAATGATGCCCGGGGTCGAACCGCAAACCGAATCAGATTGCGAAGTGATTCTCCATCTATACGCAAGATATGGCATTGAGCAAACCTTGCAAATGCTCGATGGTGTCTTTGCATTCATTATTTGCGATTATAGTGTGGAAGATGGAAAGTCGAATATGATTGTAGCCCGAGACCCCTATGGCGTGAGACCTCTTTATGTATTGAAACAGATGCGTCCAGAAGTCTCCGTAACTTCTACTAGCTCTATTACTATTGATAATTTGGACCAGTTTTTGGAGCCGATGGTTGGTTATGCATCCGAGATTAAAATGTTAAACGAGTTCCTGAATGAAAACCCGAATAAGTATAAGATTGTTCATTTTACACCTGGCACCTATGCTATCTATTCCCTACCCTTTAAGGCGATTCCTTTTTGGTCACTCGAAATGGAATATATGCCTTATCATATGCCTGGTTTTACCAGCACTATGTTGCACGAGCAAAAAGACGCGGATATTTATTCGAATATACAGCAATTCTTGGGACGCGCAGTAGAAAAGCGTGTTCTAGTAACAGACCGTCCTATTGCCTGTCTACTTTCCGGTGGATTGGATAGCAGTCTCATTACGGCTCTAGTCAATGAATACCACCATAATATCTCAGATGAGCCATTGGAGACTTATAGCATTGGTCTAGAGGGGTCAGAGGATTTGCGTTGTGCTAAGATTGTTGCCGATTATCTGGGAACGAAACATACTGAAATTATTGTTACAGAAGAGAATATGTTTGATATTATACCCGAGGTCATCATGTCTATCGAAAGCTTTGATACAACCACAGTTCGTGCTAGTATTGGAAATTACTTGCTAGGCAAACATATTTCGCGTAATAGTAAGGCCAAAGTCATCTTTAATGGAGACGGTTCTGATGAATTGACAGGCGGATATCTTTATATGAATAAGGCACCGGATATGCTGGAATTCGACTGTGAATGTCGCAGATTGTTAAAGGAGATTCACTTGTTTGATGTGCTAAGGTCCGACAAATGTATTGCTTCCCATGGGCTAGAACCAAGAACCCCATTCTTAGACAGATCATGGGTTCAATATTATTTGAGCATTCCTATTCAAAAGCGTTTCCATCCTGGAAATAAGGGACAGTGTGAGAAGTTTCTATTGAGGACTGCGTTTAGTAAGGAACTCTTTAAAAATTCGCAAGGAAAACCATTGCTACCCGACGAGATTCTTTGGAGAAAGAAGGAGGCTTTTAGTGACGGGGTGAGTAAGAAAACCAGGTCGTTATTCACTATTATCCAAGAATGGGTCGATAAGATTGAACCAATTCCTGCACCCAATATGAAGAATTGGCTAAAGGAGACGGCTACTTGCCCAGATACACCTGAGAAACAATATTACAGGAGTATTTATGAGACTCTCTATCCTGGAATCAATAGAGTGGTGCCTTATTACTGGATGCCCAAGTATATTGAGGCAAATGACCCGAGCGCTAGAACCTTGGACATCTATGACTCGCCAAAACACGGGGAAGAAGAGGAACCGGATGAGGCTGATGAGGAGGAGGAAGAAGCTTAGCGCATCTTATAATCAAATAAAGCAAAATCCTTCTCATAGAACTTATTGATTAAGCGAATCGACCCAATTGATAAAAATTTAAAATAATTTATGTTCTCTGTATTCGATACATTTTTATATTCATTAAAGTCCTTATAACCAATCTTATGCATCATTTTAGCTAGCTTTTCCTGTTTTAAAATAATAATATTTTTATTAATAGAATTCTTGTCATCTATTAAGAATAAATACTGTGGAATCACATGATTATCCTTGGTGTATTTTATACCTGAATACAAATATTTTTTTATCACTGTTTCTACAAAGTCTTGACTAGAATCTTTTTTTATTAGATGATAAAAAAAGAGGTCACTTACTAGGCGTTCATAAGGATTTCTTACGACAGTAAAAATCTTCATCCCTGGTAAAGATAGATTAAAACGCGCTTGTTCTCTCATCAATGTAGAATAGGTTTGGTGCTGAAGAGATACTCCTTCATAGTATTCAATTGCACCGGCTGTGCGTGTGCATAACGAATCCCGATTAAGCTCTATATTATAAAATTTTGATAAATACAGTTCAACACTGGTTCCACCTGTTTTTGGAATATGTATAAAGAGAAGATTCACTTTGCCGTTAATATAAAAATAGGGCATTTTATAATTAATTATACAATAACCTATAACTAATTATATATACTTATTTTATTATACATATTTCATGGACGAAATATCAAATATACAATTCTATTCTGTCCTTGCTATCATTATTCTATTGTATATCTTAAACGGTTTATTGCTCATAGGTTATACCGGAAAAGCTAGCAAATATATTGCTGATATTGACTTTTATTTTAAAATATACATCAGTTTGTATATTATTTACAGGTTTAATCGATTTAGGAAAGTACATTTCACAGAATTAGACAGAATGATTATGTTTACAGCAGGAACCTTTTTATTTGCCACTACAATTATTCACGCTATTTTGATAGCTTATTTGGACCAGATTAGAACATGGCTAGAAAACAGATTTCATATTAGTAATATTTTGCAAAACTTACCGAATAATTAACCCGACCTCTCTTCAAGGTAAGAACTCTCGAATATGTAGCATCATTTGTTTACTAACAATGGTATCAATCTCGTATTCTTCTTTTGATAAGGGTTCGTAGTCTAATCCTGCATTTGAGGTCCATTCTGTCAATACTTTTTCAACCGTTTCTTTCTTAAAATGTATATGAGCAAACTTATGCTTGGTAAAACGCTTTATCATTTCATCATATGGCAACATATGAACATATGGTTTTACTTTAATGTAAAAAATATTATCGTGGGCCATTGCGGGATAATAAGTGTCATCTATGAAGCATATTTGCGTATCGGCTGATATTTTAGAACACTGGATTAAATCTGTGTAAGATTTCTTATGCGATGTTCTGCCTAATTCTATTTGCTTCCCCTTTTTTTTGAACGCGCCAATGATATTGGAAAACAGAGAACCACCGATTCTCTCTTCAAAAAAGGATAAAATTAATGGTATCCAATCTGGCGGACCTTTGTTATTTGTGTAAATCATTACCTGTTTGCATTCTTTTATTTCCTGCTTCTCATGTAAGTATTCTAAAATGGGTATTATAAAAGGCCTCATAAATTCAGGATATAAGGAGAAACACTCATTGAATGCTTGTTGCTTTTTATTTGAATCAATATATTTGTTCTCACATAGACAAGACCACAGAATGCCAAACTGAATAAAAAACCCTAATGTTTCATCTATATCAAATACTACTACTTTATGTTCCATCTATGTTGTAAAGTATTGTATTATAAATCTAGTTTATAATATAATATAATACGAAATAATCATTTATCAAGTATTTTTATATCTAGTATTTTTTATATTTGGTTTTTTATAAAAATATAATATTTTCATACTCTAATAATACTACTTATATATTCATACCGATGTCCTACGAATTAACTAAATCAGATTATATGAAAATTTTAGCATATTATGATATCAAAGCACCTAAAAATATGGATAAAATAAAAGAAGATGCTGAGAATATATTGGCCAAAAAGTTGTGTTCATGCATTAAGAAAGTGAGTCCTATAAATGAGCCTAAATCAATTGGTGTATGCACGCGTTCTATTTTTAATAGAAAGCAATTGAAACGGGGAACATTCCGTTGTAAACGCAGGCGAAAAGTATCCTTTAGAAAAACAAGAAAAGCGGGAATTCAAATTGGGAAAAAACAGTAATCACACTAATAATAACTAATAATAACTAATAACACTAATAATAACTAATAACAATAATTGTGAATAATATTATTATTATTGTAAATATTTATTATAATAAACTATTATAATTAAATAATAATTAAATAATAAATAAAATATGATATCAGCATTATGTTATGTAGTTTTGTATTATAATATAGATAAATTATTACAAACGGTATACATACCCTATGTCATTCCAAATAATAATTCTGAATTTATTTATACACATAAAGAGTTATATTTTTTATTGAAAACAACTAGTTATTTTATGTTGGTATTGTATTTATATACACTTTTTTATAGACTATTTATATTAAAAATAAGTGATAAATCAAGTCTGCTTTTATCTTTTGTATACACAAAACATTTAAGGGATATTTTACTTTCAACAAATTATACTCTTGTGGAATATGAATTAAATCGTGGTGTAATGTGGGCATTTACTACGCCATTAATGCTAAAAATGTATTGCGATGCGAATGAAGTATCGATATGGGATATAAACATACATTATCATCTTATTTCTATTATTCCACACATCTTTGTTATTCCATTCAAAGGACAGCCAGTGTATGTATTTACTACATGTATATTTTCCATACCAGCTTTATTTTTTTTGAAATCACTGAATAAATATAAAAGTTTGCCTTTTACACAGTTATATATTTTAACGTGGTCAATATTTATCTTTATTAATGCTTTAGACATAGCTAACATATTACGTCCAGAACTTGTGCACGCTTTATATAATCTAGCAGACACATTATGCAAGTTTATTTGTAATGTTGTAATAACTAGTTATAATGAACAAGAAATCGAAGTGCGAGAAAATATGGATTTACAAAGTGTAAAATTTGTTTCACGAATGATAGAGTCTATCGATGAATTTGATAAATCTAATAATAAAATAACACCGATTTGCAAAGACTTAATAAAATATTGTAAATATAAATTTGTAAATAAAATACCAAAAACGAATGACAAATTAAAGCTAGAATTATTGAGAACCATTTTACCGTTCAATTTAGATGTAGAATACTTATCAATACAGTCATTATCTAGTGTGGGTCTTGGAAAAAATAAAGAATTCAATTTTACTTGTGTTATGTTTATGGATATTGTGAATTACACTGAGTTAGCAAATAGGTATAAAAATGGGGATACAATATTTAAATTGTTAAATGATGTATATTTTCATTTTGATAATATCATAAAAAAATATATATATTTACAAAAAATAGAAACAATTGGAGACGCTTACATGGTAGTTGGTGATATTTATAGAACTGAACTTAATTATAAAATTGTAATAAAAGAAATTATCCTATTAGGTTTAGAGTTTATAAAAGAAATTAAAAATATAGAAACTCCTGATAATATTCCATTATGTATTCGCATTGGAATTAACATTGGTTCTGTAAATGTCGGTATATTGGGCAATGAAATACCTCGTTTATGTGTTGTTGGAAATACTGTAAATATTGCGTCCAGATTACAATCAACAGCTGAGGTTGATTCAATTCAAATAAGTAGACATATATATGAATACCTAGAGGAAATAGATTTCGAAATGAATATGGTGATTACAAAAAAAGAAAATATATTTTTGAAAAATATAGGCACGGTTGACACTTATAATATTATTCCTAATTACTAGACAATATAGAATAGACAATAGCTAATACTGAATATTCTTTTTGCATTCTAAACATAACTCACCCTTTTTATTATAACAAAAGGTGCATATTAAGGAACCACATTTTTCGGAGTTACATTTTGGTGGAGGACAATTTGGCATTAGAACTAAGGCTTCATAGTTTAATAATATATTCCACAGTTCCTCTTGTTTAGCTTCCACTTCATCATCTGTTAAGCCATTTAACATCTTCATAATTTTTTTATCAAGTTTTCTTTTCTGTTTATAACAGTCTTCTAAATTAGAACTATGAATAAATTTATTTTTACATATTCCACAAACCATACTAATTTATCGATATAAAAATTTTTTATATTCTTTACAAAAAATATAAAAAATGTAATCACTTGATGTAATTTATTATCTACAACCATACTATATGAGCGCCCTTTCCGTTCAGTTAAACTACGAATTTCAGGAGCCAGATTCTCGTGATTATACAATGACTTATGATGAAGCACAAGGAATACTTACTACGTCTACAGGCACCGTTTTAGAAGCATCAGACCTTTCTTATTCATTCGTTATAACAGACCTCTCTAATATTAATATTTTGACTCAAGGACCTATAGGCACATGTGTAGCAAACGCATATGCTCTTACTATGTCTATTCTTGCAACAGATGTTTCTTTCATGTCAAGATTATATGTGTATACAAATGCCCGCATTCTCTCAGCCGTTCCAATCAGTAAAGACACTGGTGTGACGATAAGAAAGGGTGCACACGCTATTGTGAAACACGGGTCTTGTCCCGAAGTCACATGGCCGTATTACCCTATCAATAGTTTCCCTAGATTCCCTGATTTTAAAACTTACCATGACGCCTCGTTAATATCCGGATTCAACTATTATTTCCCTGTGACTAGTGACCCTATTAGCTTGAAACAAATTCTTCTCACTTTTAAAACGCCTATTATCTTCGGCATTAAATTATATGATAGTTTTTTTAGTAACTATGTATCCAGTTATGGTGTCGTAACGGTTCCTAATATGTCTTATGAGAAATTTCGCGGAGGACACTGTATGACCATTGTTGGCTATGACGATATGGTAAATGGAGGCTCATTTATTGTGGCCAATTCTTGGGGAGCCAGTTGGGGTTACAAAGGATTTGCTTATATTCCTTATTCTTATATGGCAAATCCTAGATTATGTTGTGATTTCTGCGTAGTAAACTTTACTTCAGTGCATCCCCGTCTTCCTTTTGCTACAAAGGCTCCGCTAACACCTTTATTTCCATTTCCTCCACCACCCATCTATCCTAATGTGAACCCAACTCCAAAACCTGCTCCTGGTCCTGGTCCAAGTAGACAGGCTATTATAGATGCTATAAATGCATATAATGCATCACTTCAAAAGAAAAAACATAATAAAAAGAAACTGATAATTCAACATAATTAAGGTGTATCAGTTTACCAATAAATAATATACTATAATAATAATGTCATATGATATTATCATTATTGGCGCCGGAATCGCTGGCCTTTATTGCGGTTATACTTGTAAAAAACGAAATCCAAAATGTAATCTCCTTCTTTTAGAAAAGGCGGATATAGGCGGACGCATGGGGTCTAGTCCATTTTACGGAACCCAACTCGCCATCGGTGCCGGTATCGGCCGAGATAATAAAGATATATTACTTAAAAAACTACTTAAAGAGCTCGCGGTCCCCAGCAAGAAATTTACTACTGATACAGATTATGCACCAGCCTTAAGAAATATGTGTAATGTGAAGCAAACTTTTTTACATATCAAAAAAGAGTATAAGAAACAAGGACAACCAAGAAAGATAACCTTTAAGGAATTTGCTGAACCTTTACTAGGAAAAGATGCTTACAACATTTTTACTGCATGTGCAGGTTATACGGACTATGAAAATGAAGATATCCATGATACACTGTATCATTATGGATTCGAAGATAATTATGAAGAATTTGTTGGTATTGGAATTCCTTGGTCTCAACTACTTACCAAATTGATTCAAATCATTGGCAAATCTTCTATCAAAACACACTCTACTGTTACTAAAGTGACAAACTTGGATGACCATTATGCTATCAAGGTTAAAGAGCGAGACTCTTTGTATCTCTCATCGAAAGTTGTCTTGGCTTCTACAGTTGATATGGTTATCAAACTAATAGGACAACAGTTTCCCATATACAAAGAGATTCATGGTCAGCCTTTTTTGCGCATTTATGGAAAATTTTCAAAAGAATCGACCTTGATAATGAAAGAGGCAATGAAGTCCCACATCTTAGTCGTTCCTGGAACTCTTCATAAACTAATCACTATGGATGCCGAAACGGGCGTTTATATGATTGCCTATACGGATAATAAAGGAGCCCTTTCTTTGAAGAAATATAGTGAGAACACAGAGAGAAACCGTGGCACCCTTTGCCGACTCTTGGAAAAAACATTGAATATTCCAACAAATTCTTTAGAATTGCTAGCAATCTCTTCTTTTTATTGGCCGATTGGCACACACTATTATGAGCCTTTATCAAGTGAATACAGATCAAGACAAGCTTTTATTAAAGAGGCACAAACCCCCGAAAAAAACTTGTTTGTCATAGGTGAAATGGTGGCCTTACATCAAGGTTGGGTAGAAGGTGCGTTAGAAAGTGTAGAACACATTATTAACAAGTTACTCCTTCGATAAATGGTCCAATGCTGTTAATAATATTTGTTCTTCTGTTGTCATCTTTTGAAACAATAAGCATTCATCCATCTTTGTTTGGTAATGTTTCCCCGAAAAACTTTTAATAACAATCGACATTCCTGTATTTGTTATTTTTAAATCGCACACAATTCCTCCCTTCGTTAAGTGTATGTCTTCCGGGTCTGTAAGTGAAATCCATCTTACATAAGAGCCTATTTTGAGTTCATTCATCTCGTCTATATATCGATACCCTTTCAACTTATTCATATACTCTCTTTCTTCCTTAGTAGACAGATCTAACTCAGCCAAGATTTCTCTCTTCATCTTATCTATTTTCTTTGTCGTTAAATGAATTAAATATTCATTCTCTTCATTATCCAGTGCTTTGTTTAACTTCTCTAGGTCCATATCTATTTATAGATAGATATAAGTATTTATATCTATTTATTATGCCTTTATTATGCCTTTATTATGCTTTTATCCATTTTGCCGGACCAAAGTTGGCTCCTGGTTTAGAAATATAGAGGAAGCCATCATTTCCTCGTTTCTTTTGTCCTACACACATTGCTGCGCGATATGGTGGCGATGGTCTCGTAACATACTTTTTCAGAGTCATCTTCTTACACTTTGCTTTGGATGGTCTCTTTCTTATTTTACTTGTTATTCCTATTCCTTTTCCCTTTCCTTTCCTACTTCTTTTTCCTCCATTTAAATTATTTATTTTATTTAATGGATCATAAACAGATTTTTCGCCGTCCCATGATAAATCACTAACTCTATCTGGCAAAATATAATCTTGAGGATTATCATCAATTTCTTTAAAAATATCATTCATAATAAAATCATAAAATTGTTTAACCATTAAAATTCTATTCACTATATCCATTTTATCTGATTCCTTCAAGTCTGGTTGTTCTTTATTAATTTGTTCCATAGCACCATTTTTATGTTTTGCAAAAACATTATCAAATAATTCATCAAATCTCTCTTTGGATAATACATTATTATCATCGAATTCTTTTCCATGATAAAACTTAACAAATAATTCTTCTCTAAATCTGTTTTTTACCATTTTTACTTCTATAGGTTCTTCCATTTACTATTCTATAGTATATTATATAATATTTTATATAATATTCTTCCTACATTATGATTCTTTTTTACGCCTTTGCATAATTAAGAAAAGAGCGAAGGTCTAAAAAGGGGTTCCACCGAATCCAGTAAACGCCTCGTTAGCAGCTACAGGACCCATGGACTGATAATCGCCTCCAGGTGTGGCAGCATTCACTAAAGGTGTGGTATCCTGTCTAAACATTGCATTATAATTGGCACCCGACTCTTGTTGCGGGGGTAACTGACTTATTGAGGTTGTTCCCATAAAGGATTGATTCATGGCGCCCTGATCAGGATTTTGGGTTGATATCGGCTGAGAGACTCTCACATTACCTTGACCCTTCTTCTTTTTCTTCTTTGAGTCGCCTTCACCACCCCATAACTCGGAAACACGGTCAAACAAAAGGCTTACCTTCTCTCCCAACTTTGTCTGAAGACTCATGGTAATCATTAATACTGCTAAAATAATATAGGTTACACTAAACTCTGGATATTTGACACCGCTATAGGTAGGAATGTAAGTGATAATGCGGTTAATAAGAAGAATTCCCATAAACATAACAATGACTTGAATGATAATTTCTGCTAAAAGTTCAAAGCTACCTTTTTCTTCTTCAGCCTCGGGAACATATTTTTGCATAACTTTGTTTAACAATACTATGGGAATAATGGCGAGGACGGCGTACTGAATAATATTCGATATTTCTGATTTAGAATGGTCATCCATACTAAATACATGCTTAAAAAAACCCATTTTAGATGATAAATTTTTTGATGTTTCTTCCAAACTCTCCATGTTTACTTTATAAAAAGAAATTAAAATCAGCAAGCAAAGTAAAATTACTTTACTTTAGGAAAAGTTTGCGTAAAGTAAATAAAAACATTATATTTATTCTTTTTATCAATGAGTAGTGCTAGAGCAAATGCCGCAGCAAGATCACGACGTGCAGGTGGCTCTGAGTTTTCAACTCCAACTGGAAGACCTGGACAACAAATGCAAGGACAAGGGCAAGGGCAAATACAAGGACAAATGCAAGGACAAGGACAAATGCAAGGACAAGGACAAATGCAAGGACAAGGTCCAGTAAAGTTGTCCATTTCAGATGCCATTGCGCTTATCACTCTTCGTCTAGGTCGTGTTGAAAATATTGTCCAAGTGATTCGCAATGACCCTGTATCCGGTGGTAACGGAGATAATCAGGTTTCTGTAGATGAAACTGTCTTTGCAAATATTGTAGAGAGAATTGAAGAACTGGAAAAATATGTTCTTGAACAACCTGAACAGGAAAATGAGAATGAAACTGTTGAAACTTTAAAAGAGGTCATCCATTCTTTACAAAGTGAATTAAGCGAAGTTAAGCAAACATTAACTAAACTTCAGGCATTTACTATGGAGACAAATCAAAAACTAATTGGTGCGGTCCTTAACAACGCATCCATGCCATCTTTATTACCCTTTAGTCTCCCTCCTTCTATGAATGATATTATTAGCACTAGCTCTGAATAATAACTATATTTATTAAGTAATAATCTAAATACAAATTTATATTATTAATATACAACTGATTCATGAATGCGAAAGATGTGCTTACTTATTTTGACAAGATAGAAGTCGAATATAAAGACCTTAAACACGGTAGAAAAAAACCGAATATGCCAGATATTCTGGATAATTTTTGCAGAATTATCAATGAAAACGAGGTTTTTATTGATTTCAAATTCTTCAAATTGGTGGGAACCCCCGAAACTTATACTACATTGATTCAATATATTACCAACACGATTCAAAAAGTATTAGCTACACACACATCTGTTTCTACTCTACATATTAATTTGAAATCCATGTCATTACTCGATATTGACAAACATTTTGTCTTTATTAAGGGACTTTCATTAGCCACCGATTTTACCGACTATATTTCAGCCTGTTCCATTTATCAATCTGGATTTATCTTTGGAAAACTATTGACCGCTATCTTCTCTTGCTTAGACAAACCTACACAGGTTAAAATTAAGGAGAGAATCACTCTTGTCCAATAAAGAAAAAGAATTGATACAAATTATATTAAACACTTCTTGGAAAGTAGTATAAACAATGAGATTAGTTGTCACTGAACAATCTAAGAAAGATATCTTTATTGCCATCTTCCAGCTGTTAAAGGGGTGTTCTCATGCTATCAATATCTCTTTTAAGGAAGAGTTTCTTTATATTCAAGGGATGGACCGTTCTCATATCTGTCTCTTTGAGATTCATATTAAAGCCGGATGGTTCGCTGAATACACCTTAGTAGAAGGAGACAGTAACAGTATTTGTGTGCCTGTAATTATCTTTCAAAACATTCTTGGTATATGCAGTGAAACACAATCCATTGTTATTCATTATGAAGGCGATGATGTCGAAAAAATCAATATCGACCTCTTGGTGGGAGATGTTCCCGCAAAGAACAATAAAAAGGTGATAGAATCCAATAAATATTTCACGATTCCCTTAGTCGAGTTTGATTGCGAACTTTTATCTATTCCTGAAATCGAGTATGATGCCGAATTTTCAATTCAATCAAAGAAGGTCACTGATATTGTTTCACAGTTGCTATTATTCGGTGATACAATGAGCGTAAACTGTTCCGAGGAAGAGGTCAATATGGGGTCTTCCGGTGTAGATGGTGAGATGCATGTGAAAATTCCTATTGAAGACTTGACAGAGTTTAGTATCAATGAAGGAGACACTATCTCTAACTATTATAGTTTGCAGAATATTAGTAAGTTGTGTTTGAGCTCTAAATTGTCTCAAGAAATCGAGTTCTCTATTAGTAAAGAGGTTCCTATGAGAATCAACTATGATTTAACAGGTGATAGTTATGTCCGCTTCTTCATTGCTCCTAAAATAGACAATTCTGACTAAGGTCTATCGGTTGATTCGTAGCCATTTTCAACAGGAGACTCATATCTTTTTAGAAATTAACCTTATAAAATTCGTGTAAAAATGCATAATTTCTTATTCATTATTTACAACTAGGATGAAGATTATATATGGATTATTTATTTTCTGTGTTATACTTTTTTTATATATCCATATTCACTTTCATATGAAAACGAGCAATGACTATGAAATACTCGAAATCGATGTGCAACCTTCCAAAGATCGATTAGAAGATATTTGTGATATTAAGCAACCGGTATTTTTCGATTTTGAAAATAGCCATATTGTAAATACCACATGTAAAACGAAGTTACAAGAGCAATATAAAGCATTTGAACTCAAGGTTCGAAATGCTAAAGACGCGGATTTTTCCACGCAAGAAATTTATCTAGTGTTGCCATTTCATCAAGTATCAACATTGTTAGAAGAAGATAAGGAGTCACATTATTTTAGTGAGAACAATCAAGAGTTTTTACAAGAAACTGGTGTTATCAAATTTCTTCAACATAATGACGAGTTTTTAAGACCATATATGGTGTCAAATTGTAACTATGATATTTTACTAGGGTCGCAAGGGACCTGCACTCCGTTTCGTTATCATATAAATTATCGTAATTATTATCTAGTTACACAAGGGACAGTTGAAATTAAGTTGTCTCCACCATCTAACTCAAAATATTTACAAACTTGTTATGATTATGAGAATTTCGAGTTCAGGTCGCCGGTAAATCCTTGGCAAGTTCAACCTGAATTTTCGGCTGAATTCGATAAAATGAAATGTCTAGATATTACAGTGTCTGCTGGAAAAACGGTTCATATACCGGCTTATTGGTGGTATAGTATTCGTTTCTCAAAAGACTCTTCTATTTCTGTATTTAAGTATAGAACGTATATGAACAATATTTCTATTCTTCCTCAAGTGGGTATGCATATATTACAATTACAAAATGTGAAGCGCAATAAGTCACAGAAAATGGACATTCATTCTTTACAGAAGAAAGAAGAGAAGGGTAATCAGCAAGAGCAACAGCAAGAAGAATCTCTACAAGATAATAACAATTCACTATATAATGTAAAATAAATATTATATGTTAAACACGATATAAATATATAAAAAATATTTTTATATATTTCTATATTATAGAGATGACAGTTATTAATAACATCGAAATTGACCATATAACGTATCAAAAAAATGATATTAAAGAAGCTATTAGTAATAATGAACCTATTGAGAATAAATTACATGTTATTGCTGTAATATCGAATCCGTGTTTGTATGCAATTCGTTATATCTTAATGAAAGAATTTGTAAAACGCATGGAGGTCGATGAAAAAGATGTAATACTCTATATTGTTGAATTGGCTTATGGAAAACAGCGATTCTTAGTAACAGACCCTAAGAATCCAAGACACTTGCAGATAAGAACAAAGGTGCCTTTATGGCATAAGGAAAATATGATTAATGTTGGCGTTGCCAAGTTACTACCAGGTAATTGGAAAGCCATGGCATGGATTGATGCTGATCTTGAGTTTGAAAACACGAGTTGGGCTTCTGATACCTTAAAAGTATTAAATGGTTCAAAAGATATTGTTCAGCTATTTAGCCACTGTGTTGATATGAAGTTTGACAAAAGCACAAGCCGGGTTTTTTCTAGTTTTGGATATCAGTTTTCAAAGAAAACTTCCTATTATGGGTCAGGTCCAGATTTTTGGCATCCAGGATATGCCTGGGCTTGTTCTAGAAAAGCTTATGAAAAAATGGGTGGTCTTTTTGATAAAGGTATCTTAGGTTCAGGAGACCATGTCATGTCTTTTGCACTTATAGGACACGCAAATAAAAGTGCTAATGATAGATATAGTGAGAATTATAAACAAGCTGCTCTGGATTTCCAAGACCGGGCTCGTGGGTTACGACTTGGATATATTCCCGGTGTAATTCGTCATCACTATCACGGCTCTAAGAAAAACAGACAATATTCAGAGAGATGGGAAATTCTAATTCGTCATAATTATGAACCAGATGTCCATTTGGATTATAATGAAGATGGTATTCTTGTTCCTAGTAAACATTTTCCCGAAACCATGGTAACTGATATTTTCAACTATTTTGCTGAGAGAAACGAAGATGAGGATATTCCTACAGTAGATGGTTCTAAAAAGACGATTATTTCTAAGACGAAGAATATTATAGAAAAAGAGGTAAAAGATGATGAGGAAAAAGATGATGAGGATGACTATGATTACACGGTTTCTCCTCTTATTTCAGTTGATATTCAACATATAATATTGGCTTGTGGTGGAATTATTGTCGTCTCTTGGATTTCTTCGTTCCTTTACGAATATTATCAATAAAATTGATTATCTATTATATATAGTTCAATAGTACTATATATACTATGTCCACCTACAAAGTCCATATAAATGATAGGCGGTACAGTTCTTGGGTCTTTTATCAAATGACAGATTTAACTGCTGTAGAACTGCCTGGTATTGTTCCTCTAGAATATAAACTTTTTACAAACGATGTATTCTCTTTAGACCCTACTACGAATACACCCATTTTAAAACACTCGGCTATTCGCATTTGCGAATCTATTCCAGCGGTTCTAATATTATCTGGAACAAAGACATATGGTCGGCATAAAAACGGGAAACTCTTGTATAAGTGTATGCCAGATGATATGCGCCTACCAGCATGCCTAGTCCCTTATGAAATGAAGCAAATCGGCTTCTCCAAAGTATTTAATAACTTATATGTCACCATTCGTATAACGGAATGGCTGGACAAACATCCTGTAGCCGTTGTTAGTCAAGTAATTGGCTCCATTGATATCTTAGACAACTTCTACGAATATCAGCTTTATTGCAAAAGTTTGAATGCTTCTATTCAAAAATTTACAAAGGATGCATCAAAGGCGTTGAAATCGCAAGCTGCGGAGAATAACGAGTCATTTATTCAAGAGATTCTAAAAAAGTATCCCTCTATTGAAGACCGGACTACGAGTTATACAGTATTCACCATTGATCCCGCTAAAAGTTTGGATTATGATGATGGATTCAGCATTAAGAATCCTAATTGTGAGACCACACTTCTTAGCATTTACATTTCAAATGTGACTATCTGGCTGGATGTTCTAAATCTATGGAATTCCTTTTCGAAACGCATCTCTACTATTTATTTACCCGATAGAAAGCGTCCAATGTTGCCTACTATTCTCTCTGACTGCCTTTGTAGTCTTCAGTCTGGAAATACACGTATTGCTCTAGTCATGGACATTTTTGTAGAGACGGCTACGGGTTCTATCCTCAATATTTCATGGTCAAACGCAATCGTTCGTGTAAAACGGAATTTTGCTTACGAAGAGCCCGAGTTATTGGGATTCCAAGATTATCAGCTATTGTTAGAGTGTGCTTGGTCTCTATCTAAGCGATACAAATACATAAATAATGTTCGCAATAGTCATGAGGTTGTTTGTTACCTGATGATCTTTATGAATTTCCATTGTGCGAAAGAGTTTTTAGAAGAGGGGAATGGAATCTTCCGTTCCACCTTGGCGAACCATTCAGTAACAATTCCGGATAGCTTGCCGGAAGATGTGCAAAAATTCATCAAAATTTGGAATAGTTCCTCAGGACAATATATTAAATCGGAACACTCTTCCTTGAAGCATGATTTGCTTGAAATGGACGCTTATGTCCACATGACTTCCCCGATTCGTCGTCTCATAGACTTGCTCAATATGATTCAATTTCAGAAAAATAAAGGTCTTTTGACATTATCAAAAGATGCAGCGGCTTTTTATCAATCTTGGCTCAACGATTTAGATTATATTAATACCACAATGCGCTCTATTAGAAAAGTCCAGAATGATTGCACTATGTTAGACTATTGTTTTCAGCATCCGGAAATTATTGGTTCACAAAAGGTCTACGAGGGTTATGTCTTTGATAAGATGGAAAGAAACGATGGTCTGTATCAGATTATTGTTTACTTGCCCGAATTAAAGCTTACTTCGCGTGTTACTACGAGAGAAAATGTGGATAATTATCAACTATGTTCATTCAAAGTATACCTCTTTAGCAATGAAGAAAAGTATAAAAAAAAGATTCGACTACAACTCATTTAACCCTTTACACTTTATCAATAACCACTTCTTTTGCGATATTCCTGATAATCTTATTCATCACTCGTTCTTTTTCATCGGCTTCAAATGCTCCAGTAGCTTCTACTAATATTTGCGAATAGATATCCATGGTTTTCGAGTTTATTTCACTATATGCCGGGTTCAGTTCCTTCCAGTCCTTCACCTTTAAAATATTCTTCCTGGCCACTCGTTTAATTGCTGTTTCCAGCAATGTTTTTTCTTTATCTAGTATCCAAGTGTTCTGATTTTTCACATGCATACTTTCTCTCTTCAAATCACTACAGTGAATCGGTCGTTTGTAAATATCCAGTTCATTGAGTCCACGAACAATAATATTACTGATGCCAGTGGCGTATCCAAGTGTTCCTACATCTTCTAGCTCTTTCATCTTGATGTCTAGTGAATTCGCAAAATCCATGATATTCATAGCATCCTTACACTTTTCGTTCAAGAAAATATTTAGGTTGAATTTATTGTTATTCGTCGTATTGTTCGTGTTATGCACAACTTTTCCCTCCTTAACAATCTCCATCATCTGCTTATTCTGCTCAATAATCAAATCTTTGAACTCCTGATTCTGCTTCAAAATATCCAGAATCAGATTCATAGAAACAGGCGAATCCGTTTTATCTGGTTCCACCATCGTATTCTCTAATGAGCAACTGCGCTTATGCTTTGATAACCCCTGTTTAAACTTATAAGTATTTCCACAGGAACATGCATAGCTCACTATTTTTGGTAATCCATCGGTCATCCTTTTGTGCTTGCCGGTTAAACAATGCTGAACAAAGTGTTGTTTTTTAGAGCATATATAGTCACATGGTTGACAATGGAATTTTCCGTCACTATTTTGGTAATCCATATAGTATTATTATAGAGTGACAAAAAATAGTGTCTAAATTCTTTTAAAAAAATGTTAAATTTTTACAATCACAAATTTGAAATGAAAATTTTGATATTGTGAGCGTTATGATGCGAAAGCAAAAACAAAAGTTTTTTGGGACAAAAGTCTTTCAGGAATATAAAAATGGACAAAAATAAATGTCCAAAAAAGTTTTCCGAAAAAACTTTATGAGTTTTTATCTTTTATGAAAAAAAGAATATATTGACTTTTTAACTTAAAGAACGCGGGCCTGCGGCCCGATGGCCGACCCTTTTCAACATGGGAAATTTATACAATGACAGCATATATGGTGACAAGACCGAAATGAAAATCTAGAAAATTCCGCTAGGACGGGTCCAAAAGTGAGCGCACCTGGGAACGCACCCATATATTAAAAATCCACCATTGCGCATTTAATATTATTTTGTAGTTCTATTATAAAGATGAGTATCACTTTAGGAAGCACTACTTTACATTATACAACAGAAACTGTTACTGATAAAACAAATTATATAGTATCGTATTTACCTTCATCTGATGTTACTGGGGCATTTCCTATAATAAAGAACATATTTCGTCATTTAATATCATTATATAGTTCAACAATAGACTATCTCGATAGATTAAAATATAGTAATTATTGTAGCGATAACGCTAGAATTATATGTGACCGATTTACAAAACGAGGTATAAAATCGGGAATTTTATTTATTGAGTCTTGGGAGCCGGAAAACACAGATGTAATCAGTACTATAGAATCACTCTATGGTGCAACTTATGAGTCTATAGGAGTGGCTTATCACGCACTTGCATATGTTGAAGCAACAACTGTTGACGGGGAAACATTTTATATTATAATAGAAACAAACAAAAGAAAACCCTTTTCTATGCAGTTTTATGTAGGAAATAGTATGCAAGACGTGGCTCAAATAATAAAAGCAAGATATCAATGTAAAAAATTTGTTATTACACCTCATTGTAACCAATCGTTTAATAAATCATCTACCGAAGATAAAATATATGGGGGTAAAAGAAAAACAAATAAACGGATAAAAAAAAGAAGAAAACAAATAACAAAAAGAAGAAAAAACAATCGACGCTTTAGAAGAAAATCATAAAATAAAATTATTACAAGCTTATTATTTCCTAGTAACGCGCATGTTACTTATATCTCTCTCTATTTCATCATATTTATTTGACATATAGAAAATCTTATCATAATTAGAAACATTCGGGTCAAGCACCAAGTAATGTTTTGGATAGGTATCTATGAACTTATTTAAAGATAACTGGTTTTTTTCAAAATAATCTCTTATTGTTTTTATGCTTTGGCTTATAAAAGGACACTTTCCTTGAGGAACATAGCGCGCCTGCATTTCCTCACGAGGTAAATTTACTTGTCCACTCTGTCCATTTCCAAAGTATGTATTATCAATACTTTTATTAACGTATTCTATAAATTTCTGTAATTGCTCTTTACAGGCAAACGGATGCGATGGATGAAATTCTATATATTCACCATCATATCTAGGACTTAGTAATTTTCTTTCTTCTTGAAATGATGGTATAAATTTAAAGTATGTAACATACTTACTATTTTTATCAATGATAACATAGTTCATAGAATAATATAAATATACAAATAATATTTATATTATTATTCTTATGAATAATAGGTATAAAAATATATTTTTATTTTTATTTTTTATGTAATAACACTATCAAACTATTATTTTTTATTTGTTACATTGGTTTGATGACCACCTTAAAACAAGAGAGGTCATCAAAGTCGGTTGGCTTGGTAAATTTATAAGGCGCTGACTTGATGTGAGGCGTAGCTCTATAGGCACTGCACCATTCTTGCCTCCACCTAACTTCAGCAAAAGCGAGAATATCTGGCACAGTCATTTCAAGAATCATTGGCATCTCTTCTTCTGTAACCATATCCCCAACACCATCGCTAAACGCTACAATGGTGTATTCCTTTGTTGAATCCATATTAAAAGTAAACGTATCCGGTGCTAGTCCAGTCATATTATTGTGTCCAACTGCTTGAGTCGTAGCCAATGGTGTCCCGTAAGGTGGGAACATAGTATAGGTTGAATCATTAGGACATAGCGTGTTCGGTGATAATACTTTGAATGTTTGACATATTGTTGTATAAATACGCGTGCCATACATTTGTCGAAGGCGCGCCTGTTCTTCTTCATTCTCCCACTTATGCAATTTATTCTTCCAGATAACCGAGCCGTTCTCCAAAACAAAGACAAAGGAATCTCCACAGCTTTCTATACAACATCTATTCTTGAAAATCTTGGCACTGATACATGTGCTCCCCGAGCTTCCTATACGAATGGGAACTTTATTAAGAGTCTCATTTAGCGCAAGGATAGGACTGACCTTATTCATAAAATTATCTGTGGCCTCCTGGATATTAGTAACTATTTCTCGAATTTTATTGATAATTGTATCTGCTCCGTGCCCATCGCAAAGTAACGCCCAGCGATAATGTTCCCCTGAAGTATCATCGATTCCTTCTCCTGATGCCGTAAAATCCTGACCCTTTGACAACTGAATCTCTCCTTGAGTAATATCTACATGATGGACTGGAACCATCTCACCCTTACTAGGCTCCCCGGGTGCAATGTCAACTGCATAGTTTAAAGAGACATCTCTCGCCCCTGCTACATCTATAATATTATTGATAGGTGAAATACCCGACATATCAATCGAATAACTAATTGGTTCCCCGAGAAACACTGATTCAACGTCTTCTTGCGACATCTTCCTTAATGCTTATTTCTATTCCTTTTTGATAGCAATAAGCAATCAATTTTTTCCTTTAATCTCTATTAAAGGATAAATGTATTTATCCTCTAAAAGATATGGGTCTATTGTAGACCTTAAATATAAAGCGATTGGTTCGTGGCTACAAACTTCAAGGTCTTCAACGGAATCTCCTTGAGCTTTTCTAGGAGACCCATATTCCCTAGATATTCGGCCATTTTTTCCATTTCCACGGCGATATTGTTGATTTTCAAAATGGCTTTAATAAACTCGCCTAGAAAGATGGTCTTCTCTTTTTCTAAAGTCTGTAATACCAGTTTGCACTCTTCTACTGTTTCAGCCGAACACCACCTAGCAGTATATTCCATCAAATCATAATGGATGTCGTAATTCTCACCAGTGTTAATTTGTGTTGTCGATTCAAAGTCCTGATAATATTCAAACAGGTCGACAATCGGTTTCATCATAGCGGGTGGCCTAATAGTCTTCAAGTCTTCACTTACAGTGACATTTGTAAAACAGCTAAACATGGCTACTAGCTGATTACAAGAGAACTTATCTAAACTATTCTCCTGTAAGAATTGCGCAAAGACGAGTCCATGCACCTCTCTTATATTCGAAGCCAAAGTGCCTTTCAATGTGGGCTTCTTTGTTACCACATCAATGAATCCATCCTTCTCTAGGAAATCACTCACTACTTGGACTTCTCTATCAAGGAATTGTTCTGAGCAGGTCTTGTGATACAAAAGCTCGCGATAATCGATATCAATGATGTTATACTCTTTCAACATAGATAGGTCTTCTTTTATACTGGGATAGGTCTCCTCTAACACATGTATCTCCTTTTCCATGTCCTTCCTCTTTTTATTCTTTTGAAAGCCCACCTCATTCAAACATTCGTTATATCTTTCTAAATGCTCAACAGGTGTTACAGCATGGGCTAGTGAATGCTTTTCCAACTGGTCTCTCAAGTCGGCTTCCACCTTTTCATATTCTTTCAACTCCGCATCAATATCTTGCTGAATCATACTATTCTTGACAAAGGCGGTTCCTTGATCTGAAGCCAAGAGATTCAAGACTAGATGATAAGATATCTTAAACTTACTGACCAGCTTCTGCGGTTTTCCCGACATCATTTTCTTATACTCTGTCATATCAATGGGCTTAAACAAATTATTCAAATGAATAACATGACCAACCGTGTCAATACCACGCCTTCCGGCTCTGCCGGCCATTTGTGTATATTCATGACTATAAAAGGTGCGATTACTCGTCCCGTCGAATTTTGCTACGTCCGTGAACAAGGTGGTTTTAATCGGCATATTGAGACCACATGAGAAGGTCTCTGTAGCAAAGAGTAGCTTAATATATCCTTTGGCAAAGAGGAGCTCAACAATCTCTTTTAAAATTGGAAGGGTGCCCGAGTGGTGCGTAGCAATACCTTTTTCCAAGAGGGATACCATAGTAACATATTCGGGGAGTTCCATATATTCTTTGAAATTAGGGATTTTGGAACGCAAAATCTGCTCACATTCTCTCTTGATAGTATAGCCCACCTTGGAATCGTCTTCTAACAATGGAACAGTAACCTCTTTGGCGGCAATCTCTATTTGCTTCCTGGATAAGATGAAACAAACGGCTGGCAACAAGTTATTCTGTACCATATAAGAGCATACTTGGTTTAAAACAAAGGCACGCTTCATATACACTTGTTTCTGGTCGAACAAGGTGTACATTTTCTTCATCTTTGTATAACACGATTCGTTAAAAGAGCCTTTCTCGTCTTGCAACACAATCGGTTTCCCAATGACATCGCGAATCTGCTTTTCCAACTCTTTGTCTTTTATAGCCTTGAAAATACCAGTAGTGGAACATAGGAAGGAATAATGAATTAACGGGACAACGCGTTGCTTCAAACTCGTCAAATAGACTTCTTTGGAGCCCGAGCCATTGGTTTCACACCAACTGGCGAATCTTTCTGGGCTGTCTAGAGTGGCTGAAAGCATCACATTCTGCACATGCTCAGGTAGCAACATCAAGATGGATTCCCATACATGACCTCTCTCTGGGTCATTGATACTGTGAACTTCGTCATGAACCACACACGCGAGCTCATTATCAAAGTCCATATTAAAGAGAAGAAGCGCTTCACTAGTAACGCCATTTTTTTTCCTGTATAGCGTATTTTGCAAGATTTCAGCAGTCATAATAATGACATCGGCTTCGGGATTGACTTTGACATCACCGGTAAGAAGGCCGAATGAAATATGTGGATATTGCTTACTAAAATCATAATATTTTTGATTACTTAAGGCTTTAATGGGGGAAGTATAGATGACTTTCTTTCCTTTACCGACAAAGTATTGAATGGCGAACTCACTTGGTAAAGTTTTGCCAGAGCCTGTTGCGGCACAAACGAGAGTATGCTGGCCTTCTACAATGGCTTCAATGGCATACTTTTGGAAGGAACTTAATGGAAATGGAAATACCGAGAAATATTCCTGATACTTTTCTTCATTCTCTTTTGGATAGGTTGTGGGGCAAATCTTTACCATGTTGTTATCGTATATTATACATAAGAACATGGAATCTTTATAAATCAATTTTATTAGTTATATTGTATAAGAAACTATTCGTATACTATAGTATATAAAGAATGGCACAACAAAGTAGAAAACAAAGAGCTAATACAACAAATAATTCAAAAAAGAATAGAAAGGTCATGGTGGGTGGTGCCAATGCCAGTTATAAAACTTTCAATCATTTTGAAGATTTTTCTACAGCATGTGAATCAGCCAAGTTTAGAAGCGAAGAGGCCTTTAGAGGCAGTATGTTTTCATCAAAAGTAGAACCAACTGAATGTGAGAAAATGTTGGCAGTCTTGAATACTATTTTACTGTCAAAGGGTGATTCTTTAAAGTATATTGAATTTATAAATGATGTGATTCATAAAGAATATAAACAAGAGATGGACGAACTAGATAAAGAAATAGATGATTTAGATAATAAAATGGGTGAACTTGATAAAAGGAGTTATAAAGTAGAAGAGGATAAAGCATCAATTCCAAAAAAGGTGAAATTAGGTATAGATGTAACTGGCGAGGGACCAAGAATTTCAGCTGAAGAAAATGATATAGTAGTATCTAGGGAAGAGTTAAAGGTATTACAAGCTGAAGCAAAGATAAAAAAACGAAATAAAATACAAGAACTATCTAACAAATATGTAGGCATAGGTGGTCAACATTTGTTAGATTATGTAAAAAAATTATATGTAACAAAAGATGTTGAGCACTTAAAAGAACTATTGCTTATTTTAGACCCGGACTTTTACAAAGTATTGGTTGACCCTGATTTTTACAAAGTGAAAGGATATACTGATAATACAATGGTTCCTCCAAATAATTATAATAAAGCGATAGAAGGCTTACAATTAACTAATGAGAAAATACGACAATGGATATATGATACTAATAATGAGTTATATGCACTAAAAGAACCAAGAGATTTACATAAATTATTTGAGAGATATCAGGCTAGAGGATTAAATCACTATGAAAAAGATACATATAGCTATCTAACCGACATGACTTTTTCCAATGCTAGAGTGAATGAAAGCACTATTCATAGGTATAAACCAAATATGTGTTGGGACCTTTGTTTTGATGTAACATATAATGGTACAATATTTCTTCCAGAAGCTCACGATATTTCACATAAAAAAAGTGTAGATAAAAAAATAAAAGCATATATGAAGCTAGAAAAAGAATATGAATCTACAGTTGAACAAGCAAAAAATGGAAGTATTAGTGATGTTGATTTAGCTACTTATATTGAAAAGCAAGAGAAAGTGATTCAAGAAGAAGAAAATTATTTATATAATGAAACCAATTTGTTAACAGACACTTACCGTTTTAAATTACTTCAGGGGTGGAATATAGTAGAATATAATACAGACCAAGGTACATATAGATGCTTTGAATCATTTGTAAGAGAGGTATTAGGTCAACGCGGGATATTCTCTCCTGCTATTATTATAGGAAGTCATAATAATATTCGAATATTAGATGGTAGAAATACAGTAGAGGAGAATATTTCTGGTTTTGTTGAATTTCTGATAAATGAGATTCATGAAGTATTTCCTGGATCTGATATAGTTGACCCATCAGTAGTACAAAAAGTTCCATACACCCCAGCTGATATGGCTAACCAAAATGCACGCACTTTTATAAATGACAATATGAATAAACCTGAATATCCTTATTTACAAAGATATATATTTTTATCGGGAAATATATTATTAAACTCGGTAATTTCGCCAAAACTGTTTCAACCCTATGGACGATTTGATTTATTTTCTCGATATTATGATAAAGATATAGATAATTCACCAAATAATCCTTATCAAATTAGTCCGAGTGTAACTGCACGAGTTATACAAACTGCAGATGAGATACTAGAACTGTTGCCTAATATAACAGAAATATATTTTGATTTTTTATATGAACACATTCCAAATTATACTGATTTTTTTAAAGATAAAAATATAATAAGTATACTAATACAACCAAAAATTATAGATTTTAATAATAATGTTATGTTCTCGCATTCAATAACAGAATGTAGAAGTACGAGAGATTTGGTTTTAATAGGTTATATATTACAAATTATTAAAGTTACAAATATTAATAGTGACGATATATCTACCATAAAAGCAGAGGCAAAAATGTGTTTTCTTTGGGTGAGTGAAAACCCAATGGATCTGTTATTCTTTGACAATCAAGATATAAAGACAGGAGATTGGGTCCCATGTCTAATAACTCGTTCTATTATGAATCCTATAAGAGAAGCGTTATTACCTAGAGCTCCTCCTCAACCAGTTCCAGCAGATTATCAAGCTATTTTTACTCAAAACAAAATGAATAAAGGAGTTTCAAATCAAGTTATTTTTGAAGTTACCCGTATACCACTACCCGCGCTAAATAACTATGAAAATGGTCGTGAAGAACCCACATCAGCCCATTGGCAAATATTACAAGATTATTTTAGTTACTACACTTCGTAAAAAAATAAAAAGCTTTATCTCTCTACAAATTATAGAGAGAGACAAAGTATGGAACCTCTACAAATTATCATCTGTATGTTGGCTGGTCTAATTGCCTACGCTATCATCACTGTGTTTTTTATTAACTATACTTTAAAAAAAGCATTCCACAGTTATAATGAGAAACTAGAATTAATAAAACAACTATTGGTTGCTAAAACAAATAATGAAGAAAAAGAAAAAGAAGTTAATAATACTTCTACTACTACTATAAAATAGAAATGTTAGGAAATAAATATAGAATTCTTGGGAAACTTGGTAAAGGCAACTTTGGTTCTATTTATAGAGGCATCAATATTCGCACCCAAGAAGAGGTGGCCATTAAAATAGGACCAGAATCTAGCTTGTTAAAACACGAAACCCAAGTGTATCAGTATTTAGGCAAAACACCTGGATTTCCTACTGTTAAATGGTTTGGTCTTCACAATAATAATTTTTATATGGTGTTGACCATGTTAGGTCACTCTCTCTCTTTTATAAAAGAGAATGCCAAACGACTCTCTCTTCCTATGGCACTAGCAATAGGAAGACAAATGATAGAGCGATTGGAATATATCCATGGACGAGGACTTATCCATAGAGATGTGAAACCGGATAATTTTTTACTAGGACGAAAAGAGCTATCTAGCACGATTCACTTAATCGATTTCGGGTTTTGTAAGCGTTATACGGATAATGATGGACAACATATACCCATGGTAAAAGATGGGTCTCATATGATAGGCACACCTAACTTTGTCAGTATTCATATTCTTGATGGAATAACACCTAGCCGACGAGATGATATAGAATCATGTATCTATATCATATTATATCTTATTACAGAGTCCTGGACTGATATTTCAAGAGAGAAAAAGCTTTCTTATAGGGAAAGCACAAATGTTCCTGAATGCATCAGGCAACTGCTCTCTTATTGTGATACTTTGGAATTTGATGAAACCCCTGATTACGAAGCCATTAAATTATTTCTTTGATTTTCTAGACTTTCTAACCTTTCTAGACTTTCTTCCCCGTTTACTTCTTTTCCCTTTAGCAGATGAAGATTGTTTTAATTTCCAGATAAAATAAAAGGTAACTGACTTCGTTATACCTAATTCAGCTAAAGAAGCATTCCTATTTTCAATAACTTTTCCTTTATATAACAATCTAACCTTGTGTCCTTCAGCAAATTCACTAGAGACATATTTCTTAATGTCTTTTACCTGGGTTTCCAATGGAAATGCATGAGAGCCATGTGTTGTATCAATAGCATCCTTAAAGGTAATTGTTATTTCGCTCATTCTTATACTCTATAGAGAGATAATAAAATCTAGTTATATTATATAGTTATCTATGGCCGATTTGGGAACAATTATAGGAATTAGCACATTGGGTGTGGCGGTTGTTGCTATAGGTGGGCTCGCACTTTTCACGAGAAAGAATAGGTCTAGGAGAAGTAAAAGTAGCAAAAAAAGTAGTAGCAGCAGTAATAAGTCAAATTATGATATTGGAACAGAACACTTTGATAAAAAAACTGGAGAAATGTATAGAGTAGGTCCACTTCTGTTACCACACGAAAAAGAGAAAAAAGAAGACTGGACTGACATACTTAATTCACCTCATATAAATCAAGAAACAAAAAATGAAATATTAGCTAGTTTTGCTCGCGGTAAAAAATCATCCAATAAAAAGACAAAAAAACAAAAGAAAATATAATAATAACAAGGTATACTATATGGACCCTGGAACAATCGCTGGAATAACAATTGGTGCAGTAGCTGGAGCGATACTATTAGGAAATGTAGGAAGAAATCTCACCATTAGACATGAAAGAAGTAAAAGAATAAATAAAGCAAGAACTCAAGCAGAACGTCGGATATTTACAGGAAATAAAAATACTTACGCTGTAAGTGAAGGAGTTGCTGACTATTCAAGAACAAAAGGTGTTTTCAGTGACCCAACTGCTAGAGGAAGAAGAAAGAAAACAAGGAAACAAAATAAAAAGAAATAAAAATAATAATAGCGATGTATAATATATGGACCCTTTAACAATAACAGGAATTGCGGTTGCTTCAGCAGTAGGTGTTCTCACAATAAGTGGCATAGGCACTGCATTAGTTCGTAATAAGATTAGTAGAAAAAGAAGAGTTCAATTTTCTACCGGAAGCCAGGGAATAACAACTCGACGCGTATCCACATCGATACCTCGAGCGAAACCTTCCTCACAGAGATTCTCTAGAAGGACAAAATAAATGTTATGTAAAAGGATATAAAGCCATACTATAGTAGTATAGTATAGCTTGTAACATGGCAACAGATACTCAGGTTGACTCTAACTCAAGTGAGCGTTTTTTGGGACGGGTGAAGTGGTTTAATACCAAGGCCGGATATGGATTTATCACGGCGAGTGAGGGTGAGCGCAAGGATAACGATGTCTTCGTTCATCACAGTGGTATTAGTGTAGATAGCGAGCAGTATCGTTATCTAGTAGAGGGTGAGTATGTTGAGTTTGCTATTAAGCATACTCCAGGTGCTGCACACGAGATTCAGGCTGATAGCGTGAGCGGTATTCGCGGTGGAAAGTTGATGTGCGAGACACGCCGAGAATATCGCGAGACGCGAAAGACCTTTCAAGAGGCTAATGGCACTGAGCCCAGAGGTCGTCGCGCTCCTTCTTCTGGTGCTGATGAGGGTTGGACATTGAATCAAACTAGAAGAAGCGAGGGTGCGAGCTCTGGACGAGGACAGGGGCGTCCCCAAACACAAGGACGAGGCCAAGGCCAAAAGCGCACTCAAAAGAAACCCACTATCGAGATGGCTTAATTAGCTAATTATCCACTTATTCGTTTTACCATGTGTATAATTTACAATATATATGGTATATGGAGTCGAAAGAATCTATGTTATCTATTATTTCAGAGTTTAAAATTCAATTACTTATGTTTCAAAAACGAATTAGAGATTTAGAAAAACTAGTTAAAAAGCATGATAAAAAGCATGATAAAAAGCATGATAAAAAGCATGATAAAAAGCATGAGAAATCAAATGAAAAAACAAATGAGAAAATAACAGAAAAAAGAGAGAAAGAGTTAGATAACAAAGAAGATAAACCCAAAAAAGGATTTGCACGACCCATAGAGGTGACCAAAGAATTGTGTGATTTTTTAAATAAAGAAGACGGAACAAAAATGGCGAGAACCGATGTAACAAAAGCGCTAATAGAATATATTAAGGAAAACAATCTTAAAAGTGTAGAAAATGGACAAATTATTCATCCAGACGAGAAACTTAAAATACTTTTAGGATTAAATGAAAATGAAAATATCACTTATTTTACCTTACAAAAATATATGAATAAGCATTTTATAAAAAATACAGAATCCTTGGTAAAATAAAATCAAGAGAAATACTAATGGTATATTTTACAGAAGAAGAGCGAATTATACTACAAGACGCCAATAACAAGTTAAAAATAAAAGACGACCTATCTGTTGAAAAGAACAGAACTATCTTTTTTATATATTCTCCGCCTAAAGTTGGGTCAACCGCATTGGTATCTTCTCTTAGATTATCGCACGCAAATAGGATTACTGTTATTCATGTTCATAGCGAAATAATGTTAAAAGTCTTGTGTAATGTAGAGAATGTAAAGATAATAGATATTATTAAATATAATAAATGGTTAGGGAAAACTGTGTATGTGATTGATATTTATAGAACTCCTATAGAGAGAAAAATGTCTTTATATTTTCAGGACCTTAGCACATTTCACTTTAATGCTTCAATAGATACTATAAGTAACTATAGGATAGACCGACTTATTAAACGATTTAATAATATTTTTTTGCATATAGCAAATGAGGATTATTATAGAGATATTTACAATATTTCTTATACCGAACAGTTTCCTTTTTCAGAGAAGTATGCTGTAATAGAGCAAGATGAGATAAAATATATTAAGCTGAGATTACAAGACAGTCATGAGTGGCGATTCATGTTAAAACAAATAACTGGATTAGATGTAATGATAGTAAAAGATTATGAAACAGCGAATAAAGAAATAGGTTCTCTTTATAAGAAATTTAAAGAGGCTTATAAAATTCCGCCTTATTTATTAGACGCAATAAAGAGTGATAATGCATTGCATTATTATTTAACTCAAACAGAGATTTCCGCTTATATAGATAGATGGGCAGAAAATAGTGGTTGTTCTTGCATTAATACATGTGCTTGTGTAGGTTATACACAACAAGAATATGCATTATATATGGCTATAAGTGGTGAGAACGCTAGTCAAATGTGTGTAGAAGATTCGTCAGATCATTATTTAGATGTGGGTTGTGTGTGTGTGGGTTGTAGTCGTAAAAGGTGTGATATGTTATTGGGTGTTGGTGTTGGTGTTGGTGTTGGTGTTGGTGTTGGTGTTGGTGGAATAAAGCATAA
>Ga0136644_10000148_pt1 | contig 52669 bp, 46 predicted proteins | sample C_130820_EF_Meta_FD_94780 | JGI IMG/M metagenome (GOLD analysis project Ga0136644, IMG submission 94780) | Freshwater microbial communities from Lake Croche, Canada to study carbon cycling - C_130820_EF_MetaG (v2) (version 2) | ecosystem: Environmental > Aquatic > Freshwater > Lake | place...
GGTCGTTTCGATCACGTTCCCCTCGGTCACGGTCGTTTCGATCACGTTCCCCTCGGTCACGGTCGTTTCGATCACGTTCCCCTCGGTCACGGTCATTTCGATCACGTTCCCCTAGGTCGCGATCATTTCGATCGCGTTCGCTTCGGTCACGGTCGTTTCGATCGCGTTCGCTTCGGTCACGGTCGTTTCGATCGCGTTCGCTTCGGTCACGGTCGTTTCGATCCCGCATGTTGCGATCGTGATCCCCTCTGTCTCTATCTCGCTCCGATCTATCCCTTTCATTACGATCTCTAGGGCCTCTGGATCTGTCTAGATCTCGATCATAATCTCGGTCATAACCACGGGAATCCCGATCGTAGGAGCGAGCTCTATCTCGGCCTGAATCTCTGTCCTGATAATTTTCGGAACGATAATCGCTTCGACCCTCTCTCGATTGTTCATCTCTATTTCGCGGAGCTCTGTAGTAATCATCTCGATTGTCGCGGTCGCGACCTTGGCGGTCACGGCTTTCGTAAGAGTCACGGCCTCTGTCGTTTCGATGTGAATCTCTTCGGGGTGAAGGTCTTCTAGAATCACCTCTTCCCCAATTTCTACCTCTGGGACGTCTATCCTGTATGTTGTCCCGAGGCCTTTCGATACGATTTCCTACATTATCGTTTTCGTGGTCGACATCCCCAGGAGTAACGTTTTGACTTTGCTCTTGAGTTTGAGATGGCTCGCCCGAGACGGGAACTTCCTGGGTCGGTTCTTTTGAAGCTCCACTTTTGGCATCTAATGCAACCTTTTCAGTACTGCCTTCTGCGTTTTCCTCAACACGCATTTCAGGGGCTTCATTCGAATCCTCAGCTTCAAAATCTTCTTCACCGTCTAATTCTTCTTCCTGATCATTCTCTTCATCGGAGTCTTCTTCATCGGTTTCATCTTCATCTTCCTCAGCATCTTCCGAATCAAAAAGCTCGTCTTCGTCATCTTCGTCAACCTGACCCTTAGCAACTAACTCTTCCGCTCGTTCTTCGGGCGATTTTTCAAAAAACTCTTCCGACTCTTCAGTAACTTCAGACGGAGCTTCGGTCGTTTTGGTTTCAACAGTAACCGGCCCTTTCGCAGAAACTTCTGTAACATCCCGTTCCCACTTTTGTCGGCCACCTTCTTCTTCAACCTCTTCGTCATAACTTTCTTTTAGAGGTTCCCCATCATCTTCAGCCCCTAATTCAACCGACGAATCGGTTCCCCCTTCAGACTCGGTATCTTCTTCAAGAAGATCTACATCGCCGCCAAAGGGTTGATCAATAATGTCATCCACATAAAGAAATGCTGTTCGCTCTAAACCAAGCTCCAAAAAAGCTGCCTGCATCCCGGGCAGGACCCGTTTTACAACTCCTAAATAGATATTCCCGACAACATTCTTATCCTCTTCACGCTCAATGTGAAGACTGCGTATTTCCCCATTCTCTAGGGTAGCCACCCGCGTCTCGTAATGGCTAAAATTAACTAAAATCTGTTTACTCATGAATCCTCTTCTAACAGTCCGCTTTAACTAGAAATGCGGCAAATTACATAAAGTACAAGATCTTACCGATAACATGGGAGAAAGGGCACTTCAATCTAACTCTTCTTAAAGATATCGGTCTTTTACAGGGGAAGAGGAGTTAACCCTAAAGGATAGGTAAGGCACTGAAAATGCTGATATTTATAGCACTTTTTTTACTCTGCGCAGCAGGAGTTGCTGCTTGTGGGCTTCCCCCAGGGCTATTTAACCTGGAAACCACACTAAGTTCAGGAAAACTACAACTCTGGATGATGTCGGTTAGAGCTTTTGGAATTCCATTGAGCTTACTGCTTTTAAAATTCACTAAAAATCACTGGATCAAATTGGCCACAGCTCTATGGGGACTTTTCCTAACCTTTTTATCTCTCATCTTGATCTTCAAAATTTCCGACATGGCTCCAAGCGTTAATCTTTATGGGATTCTTTTTGTCGTTGCTGTTCTTATTTGCTCGATGAGCGTAGCGATTTTTTCTCTGGTGGACTTATCAGAAATCTTAAAAAACCATTTGGCCAATGCTAAGCCCCCGATTGAAGCTCCCCCTAAACAGGATTCAACTCAAATCGAAGGAACTTACCAAGCTCCGACTAATCCTTCCTGATGACATGATCTCAGCTTCGGAGCAAACCGACACAATGTAAGGATCAAATGATTCAATAATTAAAGACGGGGCTTTCAGTTCGAGAGGCCCTTTTTTGTCGCTTTTGACTGTGTAGATCTGTTCTTGGCTGAAATTAATTTCAAAACAATTTAAACCAAATTTCATCCCAAGCCCGACAGCTTTGGCTGCGGCCTCTTTAGCGCTCCATAAGGCAATATTCGGGTCTAACGGTTTTCCGTTGGTTGCGAACACACCTTGATGGGCTAGCTCTACTTCAAATTGACTAGCCACTCGTGAAATCACTCTAGCTGCATCTCGATCAGCCAACTCAATATCGACTCCCACAGGAAAGGGAGCCAAAACAACAGCCACAATGGAATCGGTGTGAGACAAATTCACATAAAGATTTTCCAAGGGGTGCCCGTCAGAATCGACAGCTTGCAAATAACCGTAATTGGACTCGGGTTGAACATAACCTGATAGGTTCAATCTTTTAAAAGCGATCGATAAAGCGCATCTTCCCGCCCAATAAGAGCGCATTCGCGTCACACTTTTACCCTCTCTTTTTGGAGAACCGGGCAAAAGAATTTGTTTCCCAATCCGTTCTAGACTTGCTGTTTCACATTCTTCAAAAGGAAAAAGAAATAGCTCAATTCCATGAAGTTTATTTGTTGCGTCAACATATTTCATATCGTTAATTAAAGTTTAACGGTTAATAGGCTTCTTGCCAATCCAGATAAGTGCTTAAGTCTGTTTGAGATTTTTCCGAAAGTATCTTTGAATAAACAAATTTTTAGAGAAAACCCAATTGAAAATCGTTCTAAAAAATTCATCTTGGCTCTTTAAGATCCTGTTCCTTTCACTGGTGGGATTCAATTTGTCCTACGCTCTTGGAGCTGAAGAAGAAGCCAAAGAACAAAAACCTGAAAATTTTAATGCGACCTCTGTTGAGTCGGTTCGTATTGAGCGCTTCAAGCAAACTGCCAAAAAAATTCTACTTAGTAAACTCACAACTCCCGAAGGTGAGCCTGCAAAAATATACGTCTTGAAACCCATTAACTATACTGAACTCACAACATTAGACCCGCTTGTCTCAACGATTCAAACTTCCATTCAATCTTACGATCCCTCGATCAACGTAAAGAAAAGCAATCATATGATGCCAAGTTTGACTCTAGAATCATTCAGACTGGCCCTTGCAAAATTGGGCGGCGATATCGTCGTAACTTCGGTTTTAAATAGTAGTAATTTCGAAATGTATCTTTACGACAAAAAAACACCTAATCAGATTTATGCCCACACGGAACCTCTAGCAGCTGCAGCGAGATATGAGCTAAATACAGAAACCGCCACTTACTATACAAAACTTCTAATCCGAAGAACGCTTTATCGTTATATCAAAAATCAATACTATGAAATGCCTCGTGACGATAGTCCGCCAATTTTGCAATCGGAAATTCCAAGATATGTAGCTAGCGCAGAATCCTTAGAGCTGATTAATAGAGAAGCCAGAAGCCATTTTTATGCTTCAGCGGGTTTGGGAGCTGCTATTTCCAGAGGAGTAAAATCAAAATTTTGGAATTCCAACTTGGTGTCGGCTCAACTAGCCGTTCGAGTTTATGACAAGCTCTATCTTGAAGGTTCCTTCAATATGTTCGCTTATAATGCAGCCCTGGGTTCATTGAAGTACCTCTTCTCAAACAGAGACAGCTCTTTCCGACTGATGGGGGGATTAGGCTTCAGCTATTTTCTAGGAGATAGACAGGTCCTCAACTGGGACCAAAGCAACGGGGATCTGCAAAAGAAGTACTATATTGTTCCTAGTATTAGTGTGATGTTGCCAATTTCGGATGTTTATTTGAAAGCCGAAGCCCAACTATACGTTCCAATTCAAAGCACTAACCGATATGTTTTAGCTGTAATGCCCGGACTTCTTCTGATGTTCTAGAGAAAGATAATCAGTCCTAACCCTTGACTTAAAACCATTCGATCTAAAGCGTAAAAAGTGGCTCTCATTTCTGCTTTGATTCCCACTTCTACTATCGGAATCATCACTCCCAATGTGCCGAAGGCCATTTGTTTCATTCCACCAAATCTGGAATAATTTTCTGCTTCAACGGGGCCCTGAGAAAGTCTAACTGAACTGATTTCGCTTCCAATTCCGAGCCCTAGAAAGGGCCAAGCAGATATCTTTTCAGGGCGCCAAATGTACTTATATCCCCCGTACAAATTGCTTACGGCTGAAACCTCTAAGCCCAATTCGAAAGCATGCCCTTTTCGGTTTACATAACCTAAAGAAAGCCCCTGCATTCCAGAAGTATATTTTGTAAATCTTATGGGGCCGTTTTGTTGCTGATAAATCGCACTGAATCCCATCAAATGATTTAGATACATGCGACCAAATTCAAATTTTCCAGTTGTATTAACGATAGTCGATAAAATCGCACGACGAACATAATGTTCACTTCGAACCGCTTCCTGAGAATCAATGAAGGCATCTTCATTTTCAAAATCAATCTCTGCTTGTTCAGCCTCTTGAGAAGAAGTTGCTCTCTGTGCATTACCTTCCGATTTCAACTGCGTTCCTTGAGGGATCGATTTGACTGGGGATTCAGGAGCCACAGGCGCAGGTTGCAATTCCTGTTGATACCCTTGAGGAACTGCATAGGGGTCCTGACTCACCTGGTTCGGGTCGTATTCGGCAAATACCGAACCACTAAAAAATACTGAGATTAAAAAGAAAAAGACGAATGTTGAATTGATTTTTGAATAGAGCATCTACTTAAGGATAACTAAAAAAGAGAGCTCAATCCACTTTCTTCAATTAGATAAAATGACTCGCTGAGCGATAACTCAATAGCTTCGTGCAAAAATCACTCTGCCCTGGGAAGGTGATTTACAGTAAATACAACTTCCTGACTCTTTAATTTGAGCGAAGGGAATGCAACGGATCGTAGCTTTAGTTTCCTCTTTGACCTGAGCTTCGCACTTACCGCTACCGCACCAGTGCATTTGATAAAACCCACCTTCTGACTCAACGCGCTCTTGAAATTTAGAGTATTCATTTTCCAGGTGGGTATTACTTTCCAAAAACTTTGCAGCACGGTCATAGAGAAGTTTTTGAAGACTGTCTAAAGCCTCTGTAGTTTTGGTTGCTATTTCGCTTAACTTAACTTGGAGCTTTTCACCCACTCTTGGAGCAAACACGCAGATTTGATTAGCCAGATCTCTAGGCCCCACTTCCACTCGAAGGGGAATTCCAGCAACTTCCCACTCATTAAATTTATAACCGGCGCTTTGCCCTTCGCGATCATCAATTTCAACGGTCACTCCAACACTTTTCATAGTTGCTTGAATCTCCTGACAAGCTTTAAGTACTTCGGAGTTATCTTTATTTTTCTGGGTAATAGGAACAATCATCACTTGAGTGGGAGCTGCTTTGGGCGGAATCACCAAGCCTTGATCATCACTATGGGTCATAATCAATGCCCCGATGACCCTAGTCGTAAGACCCCAAGAAGTTTGATAAACATGTTGAAGCTGTCCATTTCTGTCTTGGAACTTAATATCGAAAGCTTTGGCGAATTTGGTTCCAAAATAATGAGAAGTGCAGCCTTGTAATGCTTTCTTATCTTGCATCATTAACTCTAAGCAAAAGGTCTGCTCGGCACCTGCAAATTTTTCGCTGGGTGTTTTTTCCCCGGGAACGACTGGAATCGCGAAAATATTCATCAGAAACTGTTTATAGATGTCTAGCATCTTAAAAGTTTCTTTTTTTGCCTCGTCTTCGGTTTCGTGACATGTATGCCCTTCCTGCCACAAAAATTCCATCGTTCTCAAAAAAGGCTTGGTCCGCATTTCCCAACGAACGACATTGGCCCATTGATTGATTAGCACCGGAAGATCTCGGTAACTTGAAATCCATTTCGAATACATAGCATTGATGATCGTTTCCGAAGTGGGACGAACCACCAAAGGCTCTTCAAGCTTTTTTCCTCCGCCATGGGTTACTACAGCTAATTGTGGAGCGAACCCTTCTACGTGATCTTTTTCCTTGTTGATAAAACTTTCAGGAATGAACATTGGAAAATAAGCATTTTTATGTCCGGTCTCTTTAAAACGCTTGTCTAACTCTCGCTGCACCACTTCCCAAAGAGCATAACCCTGAGGGCGCAAAACCATGCAACCTCTAACAGGACTATAATCAGCCAATTTAGCATTGGTAATGACGTCGGAATACCATTGGGAAAAGTCTTCACTTCGAGGCGTAATTCTCTGAGCCATAACTACATTCTCTCAATTTCACTCATTAAATATTCGAGCATTTCAGATTCGGGAACTTTTTTGATTGCTTTACCTTTTTTGTAAACGAGTCCTTCACCTTTTCCGCCCGCAATTCCAATATCAGCTTCCATCGATTCTCCGGGGCCATTTACCACACACCCCATGACAGCAATTTTGATATTCTTTTTAAGCCCTAGAGCTCTTCGCTCGACCTCTTCGGCTAATTTGTAGACATCGATATCGGCACGACCACAACTGGGACAGGAAATGATCTCAGGAGCGTCATTCTTGAGTCCTAAAGACTTCAAAATATAAACTCCTACTTTGATCTCTTCTACGGGATCTGTACTTAAAGAAACACGTATCGTGTCGCCGATTCCAGCAAGAAGCAAAGATCCAATTCCCACGGCAGATTTCACTGCGCCGTAATTTTTAGTTCCAGCTTCGGTTACGCCTAAATGTAAAGGGGCATCTGTTTTCTGAGAAAGCAGACTATAAGCCCGATAGTTCGAAAGAACATCTGAAGACTTGATAGAAACTTTAAAGTTAAAAAAGTTTTGTTTTTCTACCAACTCTATTGCACTCAATGCACTCTCAACCAAAGCCTCAGGAGTTGGATGGCCGTATTTTTTAAGAAGGGGCTTTTCAAGAGAACCCGCATTGACCCCGATTCTGACGGCTTTCCCTGTATCTCGGGCCATTTTAATAACTTCCAGGGTCTTCCATTCAGCGCCAATATTGCCCGGGTTGATTCGAACACAGGCAATATTGTGTTTCATAGATTCCAAAGCCATTTTGTAATCAAAATGGATGTCTGCAATTACAGGAATTTGAACTTGTCTTAGGATTTCGGGCAAAGCATCAGCCGATTCCTGATTGTTAACCGTGACCCTTACTAACTCACAACCGGCAGTTTCAAGTTCGCGAATCTGCTTCACCACTTCAGCAACGTCATCGGTCTTAGGGGTGGTCATGGATTGAACTCGAACCGGGTTGTTTCCCCCGATTTTTACTCCCCCGACGTTAATTTCTCTCGTTTTTCTTCGTTGAACACTTTCAATTTGTGTCATGCATTGCCCCCATAGTTGGTGGTGTTGGATTCGATACCATAAATCTTCATTTTCTTGTGTAAGTGGCTTCTTTCAACTCCAATAGTAGTAGCAGTCTTGGAAATATTTCCGCCGTTTTCGGAAAGCATCTTCAAAATAAACTGCTTTTCAAATACTGCCCTAGCAGACCGAAGAGACTTATCTTCATAGCTGAAAATATCTTGCGTTGTTATCGCCTCAGCTTCGTAAAGTTCTGTTGAGTCGATCATTTCAGCTTTCGAGAGAATACAAGCCCGCTCAGCCCAGTTTTTTAACTCCCTTACATTACCCGGCCAAGGGTACGATGCCAACATTTCACATGTCTTTTCAGATATTTTTATCTCTTTTCCATGGGAGTATCGTTTTATGAAGTGCTGCGCCAAAGTTAGAATGTCCTCTTTTCGCTCCCTTAATGGGAAAACTTGGATCGGTATAACGTTCAGACGGTAAAAGAGATCTTCCCGAAATTCCCCTTCTTTGATGGCTTTTTTTAAATCCTTGTTGGTCGCTGCGATAACCCTTAAGTCTAAATCGATAGTTTGATCTCCGCCAACCCGTTGAATGTTGCACTCTTGAAGAGCTCTCAAGATCTTAGCCTGCATCTTGAGACCCATATCACCCACTTCATCTAGAAATAAGGTCCCACCATTAGCCTGTTCAAACTTTCCAATTTTGCGATCATAGGCTCCAGTGAAAGAACCCTTTTCATGTCCAAAAAGCTCGCTTTCGATCAACTCGTCAGGAATGGCTGCGCAGTTAACCGCCACAAATCGACCTTTGCGTCGGGGACTACCTTGGTGCAGGGCTCGAGCCACCAGCTCCTTTCCAGTACCATTCTCCCCTTGAAGCATGACCCATCCATTAGAAGGGGCTGTGACTGCAATCAACTTCCTTAGCTTCACCATAGCCAGACTCTCTCCAACGAGAGAGTCTTCGTGACTTAATTCATGTTTTAAATATTCGTTTTCGTCTTTGAGCTCTTTTAAAGCGAACAAATGGCTTAACAACAGAATGAGCTTATCAAAATGGATCGGTTTTTCTAAAAAGTCGAAAGCACCAAGTTTGATGGTCTTTACTGCTGTTTCGACAGTGGCGTGACCCGACATCATAACCACTGGAACATTAGGATGAGTTTTTTTAATCCGCTCAAGAACAACAACACCGTCATCACCCGGCATCCAAATATCTAAGAGAATTGCGTCTGGCTCAAACTTCTTTAGCTTTTGTATTCCCAAAGCTCCACTTTTGGCTGTCTCAATGACAAACTTCTCATCTTCTAAAACACCTTTCAAAGTCGCTAGAATATTTTCTTCATCATCTATAACTAGAATTTTCTTTAACACCATGGGCTCTTCTCCGATCCTAAATCCCTGCTTTCAAAACTAAAATCCAACTCGCTTTTTGTTTCTATCGAGCTTTCTGCAATTAGAAACTCAATGACAAATGTGGTTCCCTTAGGAACACGAGGGGTCGCCCTTACTGTTCCGCCGTGGTCTGCGATTATGCGTTGGACAATCGCAAGTCCCAAACCGGTTCCACCTGCTTTCGTCGAAAAATAGGGCTCAAACAATTGGCTCGACCCGTCAGGATCAATTCCACAGCCCTCATCACTCACAGTAAGACGAACTCCATGGGAACCCTTAACAAACTCGGTTGTAACTTCAATGGTTCCTTTTTGATCCATAGCAGCCACCGAGTTATCGAATAAATTAATCAAGACCCTCTTAAGCTGAGATCGATCTAAAGACATCATCGGGACCGCATCAAAAAGATCCAATCTAAATTGAATAGACTCATGAGCTGCTTTAAATAAATTGACCGCCTCAACTACAATATCGTTTAAATTGTCTGAAGCTTTTTTGGTTTCTGGGAGTCTTGCGAAAGACGAAAACTCATTCACTAGCGTTTTTAAGGCGTCCACTTCTTTTAAAATTATTTCTGTCGACTCTCCAAAGGTGCCGTCATCATCAATTTTATCCAAATATCGTCTTCTTAATCTCTGAACCGAAAGTTGAATGGGGGTTAAAGGATTTTTAATCTCATGAGCAATTCTTTTTGCGACCTCTCGCCAAGCACTCATGCGCTCTATCTGCTGGATTTCGGTCACGTCGTCAAAAACAGCTACAACTCCGAGTTGATTTTTCTTTTCATCTCTCAAAGCACTTAAAGTAACGATCAGATTTACCCAATGTCCTTTTGCGTTTTGGAGCCTTAACTCTCTTCGAATAGATTTTGAAGTGCCATAAACAGCGCTAAGTAACTTTTTAAGACCGTCTCGATGGCCTTCCGGCACCAAAGCTCCATAGGGTTTCCCAAGCAATTCAGAAGCTGGAACTTTTAAAAGCTCTGAAGCTGCAGGGTTAATCATTGAAATGAGCCCGTTTTCATCTAAGGAGACTACCCCCGACTGAACATTTTCCAAGAGCACTTCGATATATTTTCTTCTGTGCTCAATCTCCTGGTTCGACTTTTGAAGTCTAGTATGGGTTATTTCAATATCTCGTTTGTTTTCCTTTAATTCCCGAGTCATGGAGTTGAAAGAATCTACAAGTTTGGCCAATTCATCCCCACCCGTGAGACTGATGTGATAGTCCAAATTGCCCCGAGCCACTTCCCCAGTTCCTTTAACCAACTCTTCAATTGGACCTGTAAGTCTCTTGGCCACATAAAATCCGGTCCAAGTAGCAGTAAACAGAACGAGTAAAGTTACCATTGAGAGAATAAAAAAGTAGGTCGATTTAATCGGGTAATTAAGCGGATTATCCAGCTTGTAATCGGAATAGGTCATGTGAATATCAGCTAGCTGATTAGCCAACTTCATGGGTATAAAATAGTTAGCGAAAAGAACACCTCTTCCCACCCCGAGATAATATCCGCACCTTACTAACTCACCGGCTCCCAAACTTTGAATTCGACATTCATTGGCTCCTGAAAATGCTTTTTGCAGAGTTTCGAGACTTGCCACCGAAATGGAGCTTGCCCGATCGGGAGACAACGAAGCCACACGCTTTGAAAAGGGTGTTGCGTAATATTCAACACCATCTAACCCATACTCAATCCGTGCGTTTTGTAGTTTGCGAATCAAAGCGTCTCCAATCAAGGAACTGCCCTCTAAACCCAAAGAAATTTTTCGAGCAAAGTGGGAGCCGTTTCTTTCGGTTGTCTGATAATAATTTTGAACAACCTCGATACTTCTCTGGAGAGTTCCTTCGACTTTCACATTGAACCATTTATCGAAACTACTTTTTATATAAAGGGCCGAGGTCGTAAAAAGAAATAGAGTCGGCAAAGTAGCAAAAAGAAGAAAACTGACGACGAGCCTTGTTTTGAGACGGGATCCCAGCCGGCCCCGCCTTTCATCTAAAATAAGTTTGAGGGCATTTCTAAAAACTAGAAATAAAAGAACCATGACCAAAAGAACGTTTAAGTTCATGAGTCCAAAAAAGAAGATGCTGTTCACAAAAGGCAGTTTTGAGGACAGCTTTAAAAGATGAACTTCGATTGCGGTAAAAACAATGATGGTTACGAAGACAACTGCCGCAATAACCTTTTCACGCTTACGGCGCTTAAGTTCATAAGTTTCCTTAGACCCATACATAGGGCGCACTCTATTGCAAAAGGGCAAAAAAGACACGGTCGAATTGTGTTATTTTTAACTCACCTTTTAGCTTTGGACTTAGAGCTATTTGAGTTAGAGTATCGCGTCAAAACCATGATTTATGCGGATTACAATGCTACAACCCCGTTATCTGAAGGGGCAAAAAAGGGAATGGCCCAAGCCATGGAGCTTTGGGGAAACCCCTCATCAAGCCACAAGTCTGGTCGCAAATCATTAGAATTACTAAATAATTCCAGGGAGTCGGTTGCGGCCTTAGTTGGGGTTAGCCCCAACGATGTTGTTTTCACATCCGGGGGAAGCGAAGCGAATACATTAGCTCTTATGGGCTCGGCTCTGGCAGTTGGAGAGGGGTTTAGGCTCTTAACCTCTCAAGTTGAGCATTCATCCATTAAAGACACTTTGCCGGTGATTGAGAAGTTAGGTGGCACTATTAAATACCTTCCGGTAAATCCCGAAGGGCAAATATCCTTACTAGAACTGGAACAAATTCTAGAAAGCTTTAAACCCCACTTAGTTTCCTTAATGACTGCAAACAACGAAACGGGAGTTATCTTTCCAATCCCCGAAATTCTTTCTCTCTGCGAAAAACACGGTTCGGTGCTTCACACCGATGCTGTTCAGGGACTAGGGAAACTCAACCCTTCTTTCTATCAAAGTGCTCATCTGGTCTCAATTTCGGCCCATAAAATATACGGCCCAAAAGGTGCTGGAGCTTTATTAGTTAAAAAAGGGGTTAAGCTGGTCTCGACCCACTACGGGGGATCACAGGAGATAAAACGCCGGGGCGGAACTGAAAATGTGATTGGAATTGCCGGCTTTGGCGCAGCAGCTAGAGAAGTATTGATCTCTAGCCCCACTCAAGAACTTCAAGGGGCCCGAGACCATTTTGAACAGTTGTTAGCCCGCGGCCTGGATGGAATTACGATTCAGGGAAGTAAACAGCCAAGAATTCCAAATACTTCAAACATTCGCTTTAACGACATTGCTTCGGAAGTTCTTCTCGGAGCTCTCGACCTCGACGGCATTTGTGTTTCAGCTGGCTCTGCCTGTTCTTCGGGCTCGATCTCCCCCAGCCACGTTCTGCTGGGAATGGGCTTTTCGGAAAAAGAGGCCAAAGAATGTGTTCGTTTTAGCTGGGGGAAGAGTAGTTACTTAAATACAGTTGAAGAGGTCGCCCAAAAAGTGATAGCTCACGTGAATAGAATTCGTGCTAGAAACAGCTTAAAAGAGAGCTCAAAGTAGGTTGAAAGTTGTGAACCCTTTAATTCAAAATCAACTCCCCAAAAAAGGGGCCAAAGTAGTCGTCGCGATGAGCGGTGGAGTAGACAGCAGTGTAGCTGCAGGTTGGCTCTCAAAAAATGGATACAATGTTATTGGAATTTCTCTTCAGCTGCATGACATGGCCGAAAAGATCGATAACGAATTTGGAACCTGTTGCAGTTTAAGCGATCTCAATGATGCCCGCCGAGTAGCGGAAGTTTTAGATATTCCATTTTATGTTAACAATATGGAAACAGCTTTTAACGAAGCTGTCATTGACGATTTTGTTCAAGAATATTTAAACGGAAGAACTCCTAATCCCTGCGTTCGCTGCAATGAAAAAGTGAAGTTCAAAAAATTAATGGATTGGGCTTTAGACTTAGGAGCCGACTTTTTGGCCACGGGTCACTACGCCACGATTCAATATAACTCTAAAGCCAATCGACATGAACTCCACAAGGGTGGCGATGACGGCAAAGATCAATCCTACTTTTTATTTACGCTAAAAGAAGACGAACTAGCGAAAACACTTTTTCCAGTGGGCTCTTTTGAAAAACCTGTCGTTCGAGCGCTGGCACAGGAATATGGACTACGAGTCGCCAACAAGCCCGACAGTCAAGAGATCTGTTTTGTTCAGGGAAAGAGCTACAAAGAGTTTATTGAAGAGAAAGTTCCGCCCGAAGTTTTACGTCCAGGAAATTTTGTTAATGCCGAGGGGACAATTATTGGGCAACATGCGGGGCTACATCAATACACTGTAGGACAAAGAAAAGGGTTACAACTTAACTCGCTTGAACCCCTTTATGTATTAGCTTTAGATGCAACTAAAAATGAGGTGGTGGTAGGTCCAGAATCTGCCCTTTTCAGAAAAAGTGCCATAGTAAAAAACATATCTTGGATCAACGAAATGGATCTAGGTTCAACAACCAGAGCTCTAGCAAAAATTCGTTATCGCAGCAAAGAAAGCCCGGTCAACATCACCCTACTTGGTGACAACTCAATTGAAGTTAAATTCGAAGTTCCCCAGAGAGCCATCACTCCAGGTCAGGCTATGGTTTTCTACGACGGGACCAGAACCTTAGGTGGCGGTTGGATTGAAAGCTTGTCGGTGCACTAATGCGAATTGCCATTAAAACATTTGGGTGCAGAGCCAACAGCACAGACAGCGATGCACTTTTCCTCGAGGCCAAAAAGCGGGGATTCGAAATTGTAGATGAAACATCTCCCGCGGACGCCTATGTCATCAACACCTGCACGGTCACGGAAAACGCCGACCGAGATGCCAGACACCAGGCTTCTCGATTTAAAAGACAAAACCAAGGTGGATTAGTCGCAATGGTCGGGTGCTATGCACAGGTCGCTAAAGACTCTCTCTTGGCTTTGCCGGAAGTAGATTTTGTAGTCGGCACAGCGAATAAGTTCAGCGTTTTAGATCATTTTCAAAAGGCGTTGAACAATGAATTCGTTGCTAAAGATCAAGTGGAACCGGCTAAAGGATTTTTGCCAGAGCATTTTCCAGGATCTCGTCACGCCCGAGCGACCATCAAGATTCAAGATGGGTGCAATTACCGTTGTAGTTTTTGTATTATTCCTGAAGCTCGGGGTAGAAGCCGAAGCCTAAATATTGAGACGATTGAAGCACAAGTGGCGCAAGCCCACAAAGAAGGATTCAAAGAGGCCGTTCTAACAGGAATTCATTTAGCCCATTACGGGTGGGATAAGAACACCGATCTTGTCGAACTTATGAGACGCCTCCTGGAAATGAACGGCCCGAGAATTCGATTGAGTTCATTAGATCCCTTTGAGATCCCCAATGAGCTTTTAGATTTATTTCACAATAATGAAAAGTTTTGCCCACACTTTCATATTGCACTTCAGAGCGGAAGCGATTCGGTTTTAAGTCGAATGAGAAGAATCTATCAAGCTAAAGAGTTTGTCGATATCACTCAACGGATTAAATCTCTACGGCCCGATACATTTATTGGGGTTGATGTGATTGTGGGCTTCCCAGGCGAAGGAGAGACTGAGTTTAAAGAAACATTAGATTGTTTACAGAATTCTTATTGGACCAAACTCCACGTGTTTTCTTTTTCAGCAAGAAAAGGAACAGCCGCTGCCACTTTGGACAATCAAGTTCCAGATAATATTATCGCAGAAAGATCGGAGTCTTTGCGTCGATTAAGCGATGAAAATTACGTGAGATTCATGGAAAACCAAATTGGCAAAACCAAAAAAGTAATTTTAGAAAGACCCTCAAAAAAATATCCTGATGTGTGGTTGGGACACACTGAAAACTATCTGCCCACTTACACTCTAATTTCTCCAGCCCAAGCTAAAATGGAAGTTTCTTGTGAGATTAGGAAAGTTGAAGGGGATAGAGTTTGGACCGTTTTGAAATAGCGGCCCAGAGCGATAGCTAAGGGCCGCTTCAGATTCAAATGACTATCTGTTAACCTTTTTTATCTTTTGCAGGTTGGGTCAATTCAATTTCGAGATTTATCTCAACCGTATCACCCAAGGCCAAGCCACCATTATCTAAAACTTTGTTCCATTTAATTCCGAAGTCTTTTCGGTTTATTTGGGTGGTTCCAGAAATCCCACATCGCATTTTGCCAAAAGGATCTTTTACGACAGGAGTTAGCTCGCCAGTTACAGTGACCTCTTTGGCAACTCCGTGCATATTAAGCTCGCCCACCAATGTAATCTTATCTTGTTCACCTTTGGTGATGCTTTTGGTCTTAAAACTAGCCTTTGGAAACTTTTTAACATCGAAAAAATCGGGCGCTTTCAGATGATTGTCCCGATCATTGTTGTTGGTGTTGATGGTGTTCATATCAAGCGTTCCATCTAGAGCCATTTTGCTGGCATCTTTATCATCAACCGTAAAAGTTCCTTTCATCCCAGTGATCTCACCGCTTACATTAGACACCGTCATATGGCGGATTTTAAATCGGGCTGAAGCATGAGCGCTGTCAATGTCCCACTGCGCCGAAAAAACAGAACCTGTTATCACAAAACCTAATACCCAGAAGAGCTTCATAATTAATCCTTTCTTAATAAATTTTTTAGCGAGTTCAAATTGTACTCAATGTCCCGAGGAATGGGAACCCAAACAATCACCGACTCTTTTACCCGGGACATTATTGTGAGATAATAATCTCTCTTCAAACTTTTTTTCATAAGGAGTCTCTAATGTTGCGATTGATTGCTTTTTCTCTTGTTTTTGGGCTGTTAATGTCGTGTTCAAGTCAGCCCAGATCCGAAGATGCTAATACGACGTGCAATTCTGGAGATTGCGCCAAAAATCTTAATAAACTAGCTGAACCCAAAAACACTTCACCCGCAGTTATCGAAAAGACTAAGAAGAAAAAGAAGAAATAAATGCCAGTTCACGCCTTATTTTTAAAAACTGGTTCGCTTTTCGGTCCGGTTCACATTTTATATGAAAAAACTTGGTTCTTTTTTAGGCCTAGGCCTTATTCTTTTTTCAGTTTTATTTTTTACTTTTTATCGACTCCGGTTCTCTTTTTTAAACCAAGATGAAGGGTATTACTTATCTCTTGTTTACCGTCTTGCTTTAGGGGATAGGTTTGCCGCCTTTGCGCCAACAGACTTTTTTGCGTACCTCATCTTTCCTATAACATCACTCTACCTAAAAGTTTTCAATTTCACGACTGGCCTAATACTTTTCTCAAGAATCATTTACTGGCTATTTACTATCTTTGTCAGTTCTTTGATTTTCTGGGGGCTTTCACAACATTTGAATCGCCAACTTTCTTTAATCTTGTGCTTAATCTATCCCTGTTATCTTCACTACTTTCCCGTTCTTTTTTACACCAATTTAGCCATGGGCTTTCTAACTTCCGCGTTGTTTCTAAGTCTAGTGGCTTTGAAACACAAAAAACAATCCATTTACTTTGGCGTGATTGGGGCACTTTTGGGCTTAGCTGGAATCTGTCACCCAGGGGGAATTCCTTTTGCTGTTTTAGCCTACCTAGTTGGATTAAAGACATCCGGCCATCAATCGCGAGAATGCTTTGCCTTTCTGACGGTCGGATTCCTAGGCGCCATAATGGCTTTCTTTGTTTTTTCGGGATTTAGTCTTTCGGATATTAATCGGGCTTCAAATTACTACTTGCTATTGTCCAGAGCCACAGCATTTCCTCCAAGCGTTCAAAAAGCTTTTTCGGTTCTTACATGGATTAATGAATGTAATCCCCTAAACGGGAAAGTCATATTCCTTTTACTGATCCCAATAGGGCTATATTTCTCAAATAAAAAACTTGCTAGTTATTTTTTATCACTAATCTTCATCCCAATGATTTATGTTTTTATCGACCGGGGTTTGGGAAGCTCTAATTCTAGGTTTCAATTTCAAGCAGTGGCAGGTGGCGGAGACGGTGCACTCGTTCGATATATTTCGATCTTGGGCTTGGCGATCTATTTTTTAATTAGAAAAACTTCGGTTCTTGCCGACTCCTTGTTTAAACTCGTGTGGCTACCAAGTTTTGCAGCAGCTTTTGGCCTTGCATTTACCAGTAATACTCTCATGGGAAATATTGGCATCGGATGCATGCCTGCCTTCATTTGCTCAGCGTTCTTTCTTTACACCCTAATTCAAAGAGTAACGCCAAAAACGAGCAACCTTGCAATAATCCCTGTTGTACTTTTGCTATTGTTTTTAATCCCTTTTGCTCCACTGAAATCGAGCTCAAAACAAAGTCTGGTTGACGTATATAAGGGGCCATACGCCGGAATGAAAGCGGATTTAACAGTTAAACAACTGAATGATGACCTCACCGAATTTTTCGAGAAAACAATCCTGCCTACAAAAGGTAGGATTTTCATCAATGGCTCCACATTAGTGGGATATAGTTACCTGTATACAAAACTAAAACCTGGTGTGCCAACGACTTGGGGCTGCTTCATAGCCGACGAAATTTGTAAAAAGCTTCAAGAGCCTTTCAACGATGACATAACAACTCTATTAAACTTTAATAAAAACAAAATCGACCTGGAACCCTTTGATAAATTTGAGCTTAAAACCACCTATAAAAACATCGACATGTACGAACGAGAGATGAAACACACCCCCTCTCGATCCTAGGGCTAGGACCGCGGCCCCAAACCTTCACCTTGCCAATTTCCTAAAACTCGACTTTTCTATCAACCCATGGAGGAATCGTCAGTTGATGCTGTAGGGAAAAGTGCGGCTATTTTGGCAGCAGTTGAAGTGGGCCTCGGAAGTTTACTTCATGGTCTTCATATTCCGTTCGCAGGCAAACTCCTGTCTCTGAATCAAACTTTTCTGCTTTCCTGGTTTTCCAGGATTCACCCTGAATCAGACAGGGGATTTGCTGCGAAAACTTCGGCTATTACCGCTCTTTTAAAATCGCTCTCACCCATGGGTAAGAAGCTGACTCCAATGCTTGGGATAAGCAGTCAGGGAATTTTATTTTCAGTCGGTGTTTTTATTTTCGGAAACACTATGGTTGGGTCCATGTTGGGAAGTCTACTGGCAGGAACGTGGGCCTTTATACAGCCAGTTCTTCTTTATTTTGTGATTTATGGAATGACTCTCTTCAAGATTGTTGATTTTTATATTAACGCTGCAAACAAGTGGTTTACTGTTTCGCCTCACAATTTGCTCTTAGCCGTGACTGTTCTGGTCCTGATCAAATTACTTCTTCACGTTGTTTTTGCCGTGCTGGCTTGGAAAATTAAACCGATTAAAATTGAATCCTATATTTTCAAGGCAACTCAAGCTGTGAAAACTTCGATGGCTGCCAACCCCAAGAGTGCTTTAGAAGGGGTCCGATCCGACTTAACTCAGCCCCTTTTTGTGTTCTCGCTCTGCCTAACTTTAGTTTTTTTAGTGTTTTCAGAGAGTGACAGGAAACAGATAATCCTCGGCATTTTACGACCCCTAGCGACTGCACTTATCTGCTTTCTTTGTATTCGTCTTTTGCCCCTTGAGAAGATAAAATCGGAGTCCCTAAAAAGGGCTTTAAAGTATTTGAAAGGAATATAACTGTGACCTGGGTTGGAAAAAGTGCTCTGCGAAAAGAGGGAGAAAAAAAACTCCGCGGTGAAGCAAAGTACGTGGATGATATCTCTTTTCCTAATATGATCTATGGGACCACCGTCCGAAGCCCTATCCCACGAGGACTTTTAAAAAAGATTGAATACCTTCCCGGTGTCGATTGGGATGAGATTATAAAAGTAACGTTTGAAGATATTCCGGGCAGTAATTACGTCGCTCTAATTGAGAAAGATCAGCCCTACCTGGTAAAAGACAAAATTAACCATCCAGAGGAACCGATCCTTCTTTTGGCTCACCCAGATAAACACCTTTTAGAAAAAGCTCGCACTCTTGTTAAATTCCACATTGATCCGCTGCCTCCTGTGTTGACCCTCGAAGAGTCTTCACAAAAGAAAGAGATCATTTGGGGAACAGACAATACTTTTAAAACCTATGCTATCGACCGCGGTGATGTTGAATCGGAATTTAATAAAGCCTACAAGATTATCGAGGGAAATTACGAAACTGGTTCTCAAGAGCAACTCTACATTGAGCCCAACGGAGTTATTGCTACGGCTAGTGAAAAAGATGGAGTGACTGTTTGGGGCTCAATGCAATGCCCTTATTACGTTCACAAGGCCCTTGTTCCTCTTTTTAATCTGCCACCTGAAAAGGTGAGAGTCGTACAAGCGGAAACTGGTGGCGGTTTTGGTGGCAAAGAGGAATACCCTTCGGTTCTCTCCGGACATGCAGCTCTTCTAGCCTGGAAATCAAAACTACCAGTTAAAATGATCTATGATCGAATGGAAGATATGGTGGCCACTACAAAACGGCACCCATCGAAGACGAAAATTAAAACCGCTTTTGATAAAAATAATAAGCTGATGGCTATCGATATCGATTTTATGATCGACGGTGGAGCCTACGCAACATTGTCTTCGGTAGTTCTTTCTCGAGGTACATTACACTCTTCAGGTCCCTATTCTTGCCCAAATGTTAAAATTCGGAGTCGAGCTCTGGCCACAAACAGCCCACCCCATGGTGCATTCAGAGGTTTTGGTGCTCCTCAAAGCCTCTTTGCCCTTGAAAAACACATGGAGCATTGTGCACGAGAACTCAAGCTAGATCCTATTAAGTTTCGAACTTTAAATCTTATTCACCAGGGAGAGCTTCTGGGGTGCGGACAAGTAGTAAAAGAAAAAATTAAATTGGATTTAGTTGTGAAGAAAGCTCTTACTAAAAGCGACTTCCTAAAGAAGCGAAAACTTTTTTCAAAATTAAATAAAAAAAATCCAGTTAAAAAAGGAATTGGAATTGCCGTGTTCATGCATGGAGCGGGTTTTACAGGGTCTGGAGAAACATTTTTAGCCTCCATCGCAGCGGTTAAAGCCACCCCTCAAGGAAAAATTGAGGTCTTAACCTCGAACACTGAAATCGGACAGGGAACCAACCCCATTTTTTCCCAAATGGCCGCAGATGCTTTAAATTTGGACTTTAATGATATCGAAGTTGTTCAACCTGATACGGCTCACGTCCCCAACAGTGGCCCTACTGTCGCCTCAAGGACCTGCATGATTGTCGGGAAGTTAGTCGAGCGGGCCGCAGAGGACCTCAAACAAAAACTGATCGCCTCTAAGTTGCTTAAAGAACCCTACTCCCGCAAAGAATTTATTACGGCATGTAAAAAATACGTCAAAGATATCGGAGAACTTAAAGGAACTTCACAATACAAAGCTCCGCCTCACGTTGTCTGGGATGAACAAAAATACCAAGGCGATGCTTATGGAACTTATGCCTGGGCTGCCTATGTCGCAGAAACCTCAACAGACACGAGAACGTTCGAAACAACCTGCGATAAATTTTGGGCGGTTCAAGAAGTGGGGAAAGTGATCAACCCCACCCTCGCCAAAGGTCAAATTATTGGGGGTGTAGCCCAGGGTATTGGGTATGCACTTTATGAAGAGGTCGTTTGGAAACAGGGGAAAATGGCCAACAACAAAATGAGCAATTACATTATGCCTACAACTCTAGACGTACCGGATATTGATGTTCACTTTATGGAACTTCCTTACTCATTCGGAGGAGGAGGTTCGAAGGGAATCGGTGAACTCCCGCTGGATGGACCAGCCCCGGCTATTTTGAATGCCATGGAGCATGCTTTGGAAATTGAACTGACTCAAATCCCAATGACCCCCGAGAAACTTATGGCTCATATGGAGAAAAAAAGCTCATGAAAACGCTGAGCCTTATAATCAACGGCAAAAAACGCACACTAAAATTCCATCCCCTCTCAAGGTTACTAGATGTTTTGCGAGAAGAACTGCAGCTAACTGGCACCAAAGAGGGTTGTGGCGAAGGAGAATGCGGGGCCTGTTCAGTAATGCTGGATGGTAAGCTGGTGAATAGCTGCTTAGTTCCAGTTCTCCAAGCTCAAGGAAAAAAAATTCTAACGGTAGAAGGGCTAGCAAAAAAATCACTGTCCTCATTACAAAAATGTTTCATGAACTGCGGTGGAGCACAATGTGGAATTTGCACTCCAGGAATGCTCATGGCAGCTCATGCTCTAACCCAAAAAAAGAAAAAACTATCCAAACAGGAGATTCGAGAGGGTTTGGGCGGTAACCTTTGCCGATGCACCGGCTATGGTCCCATTATTGATAGTATCCAATCTCTGGGGAGAAAATCATGAGGGGCTATCTTCCAGACTATCAGTTGACTACAGCGACGAATCTTACGGATGCGCTGATTCAAATGGAGAAAGGGGCCAAACCTTTCGCTGGAGGAACCGATATCATGGTTCTTCTTGATGCTGGATCTTTATCTCCGGGTTCCTTCGTTAGCCTATTAGATATCAAAGAATTAAGAGGTATTAAGATCCAAAAAAATATTTTCACTCTCGGGGCCCTGACTACCTATTCTGAAGTTAGAGATCACAAATTCTTACAAAAACACTTTCCCGTTCTTTGCCAAAGCGCTCAAGAAGTTGGCGCTATAGCTATTCAAAATCGCGGAACTATTGGTGGCAACATTGCCAACGGATCACCCGCTGCAGACTTTCCACCCGGACTGTTAATTTATGAGGCTCTTATTCATTTAGTCTCCAAACGCGGTTTGAGAACCGTCGATTACACTAAATTTCATTCGGGTTATAAGAAAAACCTGCTTGAAAAGGATGAGCTGATTCATTCGGTTTCATTAGTAAACGATTTTAAGGACTACCACCACTTTTGGAGAAAAGTGGGAAGCCGAAAAGCCCAGGCCATTTCTAAAACAATGATAGCAGGCATTGCAAAATTAAATAAAAAGAGGGTTGAAGACTTACGAGTCGCTTTTGGGAGTGTAGCTGCCACTGCCGTACGCTGCTATCATGTCGAGAGCTTCTTAAAGGGAAAAAACCTAAGCCCTAGTGTTATCCTTGAGGCGAAAAAGATTCTAGGGAAGGATATCCAGCCTATCGACGACATTCGTTCAACGGGAAAATACCGTCTCGCCGTTTCTCAAAATGTGCTAGAGGAGTTTTTATGTGGGATTGGATCGGACAAGTAGAAAAATTAAAAAAACAGTCTAAACCCGCAGTGCTAGTGACTGTAGCTGGGGTAGAGGGATCTGCGCCCAGAGAAATCGGTGCGAAAATGGTCGTGCTTGAAGATGGAAATTTCTTCGGCACCATAGGCGGGGGCAACCTAGAGTTTCTAGCGATCGATGAGGCGAAAAAACTATTAACCCAGGGAAAGTCTGCCAAAGTAAAATTCCCGCTCGGGGCCAAAACAGGCCAGTGCTGCGGGGGCATAGTTGAAATTTTGTTTGAGTCTTTAAATACCGGCCCCCAGCTTTACGTCTTCGGTGCAGGCCACGTGGGACAAGCAATCGCGAGAGTATTAAGCGGATCTGTTTTTACTACTCACGTGATCGATGAAAGAGAGGAGTGGATCGCTCAACTTCCTCCGGAAGTCATTGCTCACATGACCGATCCGGAAATCTTCATTAACCAAACTCAATTCAACCCGCAGAAAAGTTTTTGTGTGATCCTGACCCATCGGCACGACCTCGATGAAACCCTTCTTAATCTTTTATTAAAGAAAGAGGTTCACTATTTGGGCCTGATTGGAAGCGAATCCAAATGGCATAGATTTCAGCAGCGATTTCTAGCGAAAGGTGTTCCCCAAGAGAGGTTAAATTCTGTGAAGTGCCCTATCGGAATCGGAAATTTCGGTAAGGCCCCAAGCGAAATCGCTATTTCTTTTGCAGCTGAACTATTGCAGCTATTTTACAGTAAAGTTGATCATGAAGTTAAAGAGTAACGTCATCATTCTCGCGGCAGGTCAGTCCAGTCGAATGGGACACCCTAAATCTCTGCTACCGTTTCGGGGAAAAACCTTACTTGAATTTCAGATAGATTCGATTCAGAAGATGGGGGTAAATCCCATCGTTGTCTTGGGATATCATCATTCTCAAATTCAAACTGCTCTTCCCAATCTAGAGAAGCAAGCTCGGCTAGTCATTAACCCGAATCCAGAGCAGGGCCAATTTTCATCTTTGTTATTGGGACTTAAGAGTTCAAAACCGGTGGCAACTTTCATACTCCCAATCGACACTCCCGCACCGGCAGAGGTCACATGGGATAAAATCGAGAGTCATTTAAATTCATATTCAGTAGTAGTTCCCAGGCACAAAAATCAAGGGGGACACCCGGTGCTTTTGTCCTCAGATTTTGTAAACGAACTTTGCAATAAAGAGATTCTTGGAACTGAGATGCGATTAGATCTCCAGATTAAAAAAGTGAAAACTGAAAACTACTTTGCTCTTTCAACTGAAGATCCAGCGATTTTGGTAGATCTAGATACTCCAGATGAAGTGAACCTTTATTTTAAGTGCCTTTAGATCCAAGCTATGTAAAAATATTTTCATGCCTCTTTTAACCAGCATTCTGATTCTTTTAGTGGCCTCCCGACTTTTAGGGCAACTCATGGTTAGGCTGAAACAGCCTGCTCTAGTGGGAGAGATTTTTGCTGGAATTTTACTGGGTCCAGCGATTTTAAAATGGATCGAACCCAACAAAGCTCTTGAGGCCATTTCCGAATTAAGCGTCTTTCTTATTGTAGTGGCAGCCGGACTTGAAATGGAGCTTGGGGAAGTTGTGAAGTCAATAAAAGGACGAGGATTTATAGCTGCCATGCTCGGATTTTTAATACCGCTAGGTGGGGGATTGATTATTGGTTCCCTTGCCGGCCTTGATTCCATACGAACTTTCTTTTTGGGTCTTTGTATGTCGATCACTGCCCTCCCCGTCACTGTCCAAATTTTGAGCTCATTCAATTTGCTTCAGAGCCGCATCGCGAACTTCTCTATTGCAACTTCCATCTTAAACGACATTTTAGGCTTATTGTGTCTTGGGATTATCCTCGACAGACAAGATCTTTCAGGGGCTAATGGCCTTCTTCCGCTTGTTACATCGGTCCTCAAAACCTCATTTAAGATTTCAATGTTTGCTGTAATGGTTTTTGTTACCAACCGAGCCATTCAATGGGCAACCCACAGAACAAAATCGGCCGAGATGTTTATAAAAAAGTTTGAAGACCTTTTCGGCAGAGAAGCCATTTTTGGAGTGGCTATTATATTCGTCCTCTTTTTTGGTGTGATGAGTGAGAATCTGGGCTCTCACTTCATTATTGGGGCATTTTTCGGTGCACTACTTTTGAGTCGCGATGTTTTTGGAACATCGGTATTCTCCGACCTAAAAAACACTGTCGTTTCTTTAACTAGTGGGTTTCTAGGCCCCGTCTTCTTTGCCTACATTGGCCTAAGCTTCAGCGGTAAAGCTTTTTCTCATCCGATGTTAATTATTGGAGTCTTAGCTGCATCTGTGATTACCAAGTTACTGGGAGGATATCTCGGTGGAAGGCTTCTCAGGATGTCACAACGAGAGGCGTTAGGAGCTGGAATTATCTTGAATGGCCGGGGAATCATGGAGTTGGTGGTAGCTAACATCGCGTATCAGAAAGAGTTAATTGACCAAAGCCTATTTTCGACACTGGTCATCATGGGGATTTTCACCACTGTCATCACCCCAATACTTTTTGCAAAAACAAATCTCGGCTCAACACTTCGACCTCGTGTATAATATTTAAATAATCGCCTAGCTTAATCGCTGGTCTCTTTTTCCATTTAAAAAAATCGTTAAACATCAAATCCGGTCCGAGTTCGGGGGTCACTTGTTTAGAGTTTCAAAAACTTTAGAACACTCTTCTTTAAGTTGGCTTCTATTCTCTTTTAGTGTGCTTTACTTGGCGGTTGCATTTCCATTTTCCTACTTTCGAAATGACGATTGGCTGATGATTGGAAATGTGGCTCGAATCGTTCCCGGTCATTGGAAGTTTCTTTTTGAGCCCTATTTAATTTATAACTCAAACCCCGAAATTTGGTTTTTCCGCCCCTGGTTCAAACTACTCCTTTACGTTCTTTACAAGACTCTCGGATTTCAATACTACGGTTGGCTTGCCGTTAACCTTATTTTCACAGTGGCTACTTTAGTTTTAGGGCATCTTACGATAGTAGAACTCACCGGAAACGTGAAAAAAGGGTTGCTGTTTATCGCTTTTTTTATCGCTTCTATTCATTTTCATTTTGCAAGTCTTGTTTGGGTAGGCGAAGGAACCATGAACTGCCCTCAACTTTTCCTTCTATTTTTAAACTTTTATTGTTTCAGCAAAGTTATTAATTCTCAAAAATCACTTCAAACCCTGGGCTTTTATCTTTTGGGTTTCTTAGCTTTCATTTTATCTTTGGGATTTAAGGAGGCTGCAATTTTCCATTTGCCTTTTTTACTCATATTGCTTTTCAACAATTCAACTTCCAAAAAACGATCTTTCAATTTTAAGATTTCCTTACTCATTCCGTTTGGACTAATCACGATTTGTTATCTTTACTTCCGACTTTTCCTTATTCCTTTTAATCCAGGCTACAAACCTCAAGTTAATATAGAATTCATTCTACTCCCGATACTGTTTCTACTCTTATCACTTCTTTTGCCTCTTTTTTCTATTTGGATAGGTGCTATTTCAGTTAAGGTCCCATTCGCCAAATGCAGCCGAGAAGTTCTAACTCGAAGTTGGTACCTTCTGTTCTTCATCCCTTTTTTCGTAACCTACATGGGCCACGGTTTCTTTTCACCCGGCTGGCTCTTAGCACCCGGGGTCTATTTCGCTTTTCTAATAGGATTTGGATTTCCAAATAGTTTGATCCACAAGCCACTCATCAGAAACTCTCTGGTATTTAGCGTATTAGCCTCAAGCGCATTGGTTTTTTATCAAACTGGACAGTTAAATTGGTGGTCTTGGCATAAGCCCCAAAAACAGATCGTAGAAATTATCAAAGCTGTAGGTTCACCACAAACTAAGTCACTGCAAATTTATAATTGTGGAGACACCAATGAAAAATCCGCCCATTTAAAAAGGGTCGTAGGATATCCGGATTCGATTCAAGAGATCTTCTGGTTAGTACACCAAACCCTGCCCCAGGTTGATATTCTCCCATGTTCCGAAGCCACTAGAACCGTCGCCACAACAAATCCGCAAAGACTTCGATTAAAGTGGGACTTCCCGAAATTTACAGTATTAACGAATTAAGATTTAGACTGAATATTTTTCGCGCGCTGGCAAATTGCCACCCAACTTATCTCGCAAAGCAAAAAAAGCTTGAGCGGTTAACTTCACGTCTCCCATCGATCGATGTCTCTCCTCAGGGGTAATTTTAAAACCGAGCCGATGGCAAATCGCATCTAAATTGTGTCTGCTTTCCCCAGGAAAAGCCCGTCTCGAAAATATCATGGTGTCATAAACTTCTAATTGGCGCTTAATTCGAAATTGCATCAAGTACTTCATCACAAACGACATATCAAATCGGGCGTTTTGAGCGACAAGCCATGAATTACCCACAAAATCCATAAACCTAGGAAACACATCTTCAATAACCGGAGCCTCTGATACCATCTCATTTGTGATCCCATTCACTTTGGTCGCATCAGGCGGAATGAGTCGCTTAGGATTAACCAAGGAATGAAAGGTTTGAACATCATTTAGGTTTTGTCCCCAAATTTTCATGGCCCCAATTTCAATGATCTCGTCCCCACCCCAAGGTGATAACCCGGTGGTTTCCAAATCGAAAATAACGTACTCATCTAGATCTAGGCTTAACTGCATGCTCTCCCGCTTTCTTCGAAGGCTTTTTAAAATTGAGATGTGATTTAAGTTAGGCTTTTGTGCGGGGTCAACTGATTCCGCAACCCATTGAAACACTTGAAATTTCCGATAGTTCTATTTTTAGAGATCGCTTGACATTACGCTCCATTTTAGGGTTCTTTATAGACCATGAATCCTAAAATTTTGAAAGATCCTCAATACTGCGATCGCCGATATACTCTTTCCGAAATAGATCACAAATACGGAAAACAGATCCACATTCTTAGCGATCATTATCTGTTCAGCACTTTATCGAAGCTTTGCCGGCCCGATTGCAGACAGCCTTTGATCAATCAGCTATTAAATATCCTCTATCGTGAACTTGTTAAAATAGTAGTTAATCAAGAGTTTCCCCTAATCACTACTCAGCTTGAAACTCGCATGGCCGCAGCTCATCCCGAGGGGCAATTCGAAGCCAAAGTCGTTGATCCCGCAACCCAAGTCGTTTGCGTAAATCTAGCCCGAGCGGGAACAGTTCCCTCACAAATTTGTTTTGATGCTTTTAACTATATTTTTAATCCTGACGGGATCCGACAAGACCATATCAGCATCAATCGGAAAGTAGATGAGGAAGAAAAAGTAATTGGCACCCATTTGGGCGGCTTAAAAATTGGGGGGGACATCGACAACGCGTTTGTCGTGATTCCCGATCCCATGGGAGCAACGGGGTCTACTATCAAGTCAGCCATGGAAATATATCGTTCCAGAGGAAAAGCAAAAAAGTTTATCGCCATGCATTTGATTATCACCCCCGAGTATCTATCTTATATATCTCAACATTGTCCGGAAGTTACCGTTTATGCCATCAGACTCGATAGAGGCCTGAGCTCACAAAAAGCTCTAAGCTCAGTTCCGGGTACTTTTTGGCAAGAAGAACGCGGCTTAAATGATAAGCAGTACATCGTCCCAGGAGCTGGCGGTTTAGGAGAGGTGATTAACAACTCTTATGTTTAATATTTTTACCCTTTGTTTTTTGGCAATCTTCTTTGGGCTCGCTTTAGCCATGTTTATTACCCGGCAGGAAACACCCCAGCCCCTTCAACTTGTCCCGCCTGAAGACGATTCTTTAAAGGATCCTTCAGATATCAGACCATTAAAGTTAGAGGACCTCTACCGAGTGGGAGAAAAACTTTGTGAGGAGAATAAACTCTCCATCAAGGACCGAGTTACTGTCAGTGAAAATGAAGTTTATTGGATTGCAGAAAGCAATAGCGAATTTTTCTTTGGAAATTATGTGTTGGGTTTTTTTGAAACAAGTCCCAAGCATCCCTATGTATCTCTGCCCACCATCTTTGAATTCAAAGACTTTGTTAAAAGTGTCACTAGCACAAAAGGTTTCTTTTTCACCACCGGATACTTTACTAAAGACGTACATCAACCTTTGGAAGGGGCCAAAGTAAGTCTCTACAATCGACTTAAAATCATATCCGAATTGCAAAGGTTTAAACTTTCCCTTTAAGAGGAGAAAAAAATGGCTATCAGAAAAGTTGCAGTGATGGGGAATCCGGTTTTAAGAGAAATAGCAAAACCCGTCCCAGAAAAAGATATTAGTAAGCCGGAAATACAAAAGCTCATTCAAGATATGGTGGAAACCATGTTTGAATACGATGGTCGAGGCCTAGCAGCCCCCCAAATCCATGAAAGTCTTCAAATCGTGGTAATGATCTGGGATTTTGACCCCGATACGAAGCCTTATCTTCGAGTGCTGATTAACCCTGAAATTAAACCGTTAACAGAGGAGACATCTTCTTGTTGGGAGGGGTGTTTAAGTCTTCCGGGGCTTCGAGGAAAAGTGGACCGACCCAATAGAATTTCGGTTAGAGCCCTAGATGCTCAAGGCCAACGGGTGGGGTTTGAGGCGGAAGGGTTTGCGGCCACCGTGATTCAACACGAATGTGACCACTTAGTAGGTAAGCTCTATATTGATAGAATTACTGACTTATCTCAGTTTGGATTCTCCCGAGAGTGCGGACAATTTTTAATCAAAGGGGAAGCCGTCGACTCGGAATAAAACTTTCACTTTTTAAGCGCCCAAAATACAGTTAAAGTGCTGCAAATTAGGTGCTTTACCTATAATGTTACCCTGATTGTTAGAGTGGTGAGCCATGAAGAAAGATAAGAAAAAAATTACTCCAGACAGATCGACCCCAGTAGACATCGATTACTCGGTGGTGAACAGTATTTGTGATCGAGCCTACTTCATGGCTTTGCGAATGATCGACATAGCCAATAACCGCCCTAATGTAGAAAAAGGAGAGCCCAAAGTTGGAGGACATCCTAGTGCTTGCGCCTCCTCACAGCATATTTTGGCGGCGATCCATTTAATTTTAAGAGAGCCCGAAGACTATTTTGCATTCAAGCCACATATTTCTCCCCTGGACCACGCCCTAAATTGCCTGCTCCACAATTTTAGAAATGAAAACAATGAGCTGTTTTCGAAAGACCAACGAAAATTGGCCATGCAACACCTTCGACATTATTCGAAGGAGGGTGAACCGGTATTTCAATCCTATCACGCCGAAGCCGACCCAGATGGTTTTAGATACTTCCCGTCCGGCTCTGTAGGGATACCACCAGTTAATGCCCTTTATACCTCTCTGGGTTATCAATTCGCTAAGGATCATAAGTTTGAAATGAATGAGGATCCCACTTTCTGGTGCCTCATGGGGGACTCAGAGTTTCGAGAAGGTTCTCTCCACGAGGCCATGCCTGATGCTGGGGAAAGAGAACTAGGAAATTTGATTTGGATCGTCGATTATAACCGTCAAAATTTGGATGGCACTCGAATGCTCAATGAAAAAGCATTGGGCGGTAGTGATGCCGACCGGATTGTACGATTGGCCGAGGCCAACGGTTGGACCGGAGTAAAACTAAAACACGGAAAGCTCCGGGAAAAGTGGTTTAAAAAAACTGGCGGCGAAGAGCTCAAACGCGTACTGGACGAAGAATTTAGCGATTACGAATTCCAAGCAGTGCTTGCGGCCAATCGCCCAGAACTCACTCGAAAAGTTTTAAATGAAAAATCGAGTAAATTAAAAAGCTTCTTAAAAAGTTATTCGGACGAAGAGGTTCATGAAGTTTTCACAAACCTAGCGGGTCACGATATTGAATCGCTGGTCGAATGTTTTAAGGAAGCCAAGAAAGACAGAACTCGTCCCACCCTTATCGTAGCCTATACCATCAAAGGTAAAGGGCTCTCCTTCCAAGCACATTCGGGAAATCACTCTGCCATGCCTGAGGAGGAAGAATTACGAAATCTAGCAAAAAACCTAGACATTTCCTTTGAAGACCCATTCGAAGATTTTCCGGAAGATTCCAAAGAGGAAAAGTATCTGATTCAGCGAAGAGAGAAATTGCTGCCCGGTATAGATCAGATTTTAGGAGAGGTCGCCGACAGAAAATCAAAATGGTTAGAAGAAGCCAATGCGATCGATTGGCCGGTAGACTTTGATATTTCTGCTCTGAAATTCAATCCAGTGGCCCACACTCAATGGATGTGGGGCCAAATCGCCGCAAAGTTAGACCGTTTAGCAAGAGGCGATAGGGGAAGTAAAAACGAAAACCTCGAGCAGGGTTGGGGACAAGTTGCCAGATTCTTTTTAACTATGGCCCCAGACGTAGGAAGTTCTACAAACACAAGTCCCAACATGAACGGAAAAATTTTCGGGGATGTAGGACAAAAAGATTTTGAAGCTGAGTACGGAGCCAAAGATGAAAAAGCTCCAGATGTTATGCCTCATGCTGACATCCGCACAGGCCATATTAGGTTTGAAATTGCCGAAGGTAATTGCATGTCCGCCGCCGGCTCCATAGGAAAGTTTTACTACTTCACTGGAATACCTTTTTTCCCGGCCATGACCATTTACGATTTCTTTATTAAGCGTGCTCATGATCAGTTTTACTATAACCTTTACTGGCACTCTTCGTTCGCAACCATCGGCACACCCAGTGGTATTACTTTAGCCCCGGAAGGTGCTCAGCATTCCTGGAAATCAGATTTTCAAATTCCAAATTGTGTTACCTGGGAACCCTGTTTTGCTAAAGAATTGGAATGGATTTTGGCGGATGGTCTCAAACGGCACTTCACCAAAAACGATAAAAACAGGGAATCTCTTTTGGTGAGATGTGTCACCAAAGGTCTAGTGCAAAAAGATTTTATGGACCGCTTAAAGCGACAAAAACGGTTCATCGATTCTTCCGATGCCGACATCATGGAAACCATTCGGCAACATACACTCCAGGGAGGTTATGCCCTCATAGATTATCGTGGCTTCGAAGACTACACCCCCGGGGATAATGTAGTTCACATTTTCGCTATGGGTGCTCTCGTAGCTGAAGCCATCAAAGCTTCTGACTTGCTCAACGAAAAAGGCATCTACGCAAATGTTTTTGTCGTGACTAGCCCAGATCTTCTTTTAAGTAATTTTGCCGATGCAGATAATTATGACCACTTAATAAACGGACTCGGTATTTCAGGAGATGTTTACTTAGCTCCTGGATCCGAAGTTTCAAGCCAAGGGGCGTGGCTATCTCTGCAGGGAGGAAGAATTCCGGTTCTCTCAGTCCATGATGGCGAGCCCGGACTTTTGGACAACATTGGTTCGATTGTGGGAACTAAACAAAAGTGCTTAGCAGTAAGAAAAACCTCTAAATCGGGAACCACGGCCGATATTTTTCATCTACACCATCTGGATGCTGAGGGAATTGTCGACGGAGCCATGCAAGTTCTTGAAGAGGTATCCAAGGAGAGTTTTCAGGTTTCGAGGGAGCTGGTCTAGTTTTCTACCCCGCTAAAGGCTCTCCCTTACAACTCCAGTTACCGATACAAAATTGGTGAAATTGGTCTAAGCAACCTTGAAAGCAGGTTCCAGGACCCGACTTCTCACTTTCACATGATTTTTTACAAGCCGTCTTGGCCTTTTTATTAAGGCCTAGGGTCTTATTGCAATAATAACCTCGTCCGGCTCCGGTTTTAGATCCCATCAAGTGTGTCACAGTACAAGCCAGTTTCATGGCAAGACTTTTTCCATCGCCGCGATTGAAGTACTTTGGATTAGGTTTCGAGTTGTCTTTTTGATTTACCAAAGTTTCTACCGTTTCACTGATTCTTGGTAAGCTTCCGCCAACCTCATTTTTTTCAGGAAGAAGTGCTTTCCCACCCGCATCAACTGCGGCCCGCGCCACCCGTGATGAAACATCAAATCCGGTGCTCCGAAGAGTATGGGTGATTTTTCTTACAGGCGTAGGACTTTCTTTTCCTTCACACCACCGATTCATCTTCACCGCATATCGAGAAGGCAAATGATTCTGGATAAGCTCATGTCCGGTCACGCTAACTTCCTCTGTGATGGGAACTTTAGAAAAGCGGTAAAGATTATCGGTAAGCTCGCGAAACATGATCGAAGGAGGGACTAAGACTATTGGGTCCTTATCGAGGTAATAATGAACCGCCTTGACCTTATCTTTTCGTTTGCTCCAGTTTCTTACCACGCGAGGCGAGCCAAACAACACCAAATCCGGAGTGCCTAAATTTACGTCTGTAAAGACATTGGCTACGACATAAGCAATAGCTCCGCCGAGGCTTTGTCCAGTCACAGTTACCCTAATATCCTCACTTCCACAGCGCGTTCTGGCTTCAGCTAATACTTGCTTAATGTTTCTTTTATAACTTTCTGCTACGTCTAAGAAACCTGGATGAAATTCTCCAGCCCCTTTGGAGGAAACAAAATAGAGATCCTGAAGAAGATCTGTTGTTAAGGTTTTATTGTAGGTACCTCTGAAAGCTATAACAAGGTCACACGCATCGCTCGTTTGGAAAACATCCATTCGACTTCCCTTGGACATTTCGGTCGAGGCATGAGGCTTGCTGTTGTGTTTGAATGTCTTTCCGTCCTTTTCTAAAACAAGGTTCGGGACCTCTTCGGGAGAGTTCACTGTATCACTATTTAATTGCATCAATTGGGCATGCCAGCAGGCATATTTCTCAGGTCCCGTTTTTTCTGACGGTTTTTCTAATTGGGACTCTAAAGCGATACTTTCATTATGAGTAGAATCTTCGGCATATGCAGAAAAACTCAAGCCTATGGCGACAGCGATAAATAAAAGTTTCATAAGATTTAGTTTAAATAGGTGAAGGTGCCCGGCGCAAAGTAAGCCATGGGGTCCACAGCTTTTCCTTTTTCCCTGACTTCGAAATATAAACTCGGGCTCTCGTTGGTTCCGGTATCACCCACGGTTCCAATGACTTCGCCCTGCTCAACCCTGGAACCCACATTTTTAGCGACTTTAAAGAGATGAGCATTCAGAGTGTAGAGTCCCGAACCATGATGAAGAATGGCCACATTTCCAAGTCCCCTGACCCATCCGGAATATTCTACAATTCCTGGAGCTACGGCATTTACAGGTGAATTGTGTTCTGCCTCTATCTCAAGCCCTTTGTGATAAATTACAGTTCCAAACTGTTGGTTGACCGATTTGCCAAAACCCTTAACCACTTTACCCACCACCGGCAAAACAAAGCCACCCTTTTTGACGTCTAAGGGATCCATCTGATCTTCTGAAATCTTGAATTGATTAAAAATAGAGTTCAACTCGGCGGATAATCGTTTGTATTCTTTAAGCGCCACTTGATAAGAATTTTGTTTTTTATTTATCCGGGCAAGAACTTGTTTTTTTCTTTTGAGAATCTGATTAAGAAGTTCTTCCTGTTCCTTCATTTCATCAAGTAAAGCCTGTTGTTCTCGCTTAGCTAGGCTCAGTTTACGTTCACTTTCCGCAAGACGTTTGGCGCGTTCAGCCAGCTGTTGGGTGGCTGTAGTATGCGCTCTTAATGTCCGATACAACACTCGTACTCTTGCGGTTAATTGACTCAGATCTTGCCCAGTAAATACAAACCTCAGCATCCCTTCTTTCTTAATTCTATAAGCCACTTTCAAAAGTAGGTAGAGTCTTCGGCGGTGCATTTGCTCTAACTCTTTTTGGCGATTGTATTCGAGAGAGAGATTTTCTAAAGCCATTCCCATTTCGGTCTGGGTCAAAGTAATCGCGCTAACTCTTTCACGAACCTTATTTTGCTGTTCGTTTAATTGATCAAGCTCCCCCAAAACGTCCCTTTTCTGGGATTCTCTGACTTCGAAATTGGGTTTTTCTTTTTGAATGAATGCTTTAAGCTGCAAGGCCCGTTCAGCATCTGGGATTGTGGGCTTAATGGGATTCGCAATCACAAATGAGGAAGTAAAAATACAAGCCGAAATGAGAGCACTACCGAATTGAGGTGTTGATTTCATTACAAAGTATCTTCTTGAAATCGGAGAAAAACGGTTACGCCTCCGAGTAAAGCCATGGTGATCCCAATCACAAAAACCACAATGACCTGTGCAATCGACAAGAAACTCCACTCTGGGACTCCCAGAAAAGTCGACCAATGGGCAGAGATTAAGCTGGATAGAAAGACTTTTACAAAAAGTAAAATACCGATTGCCACGGAAGACCCTAATAGACCTTCAATAATACCTTCCCAAATAAACGGAGTTAGGATGAAGTTTCTATCGGCTCCAATAAGATTCACAATCTCAATTTCATTGCGACGAGATTGGTGCCTCATCCCCATAAAATTGGCGATAAGAAAGCTGCAGCCTACGATCATACAACCCATCACGATCAATCCTACTATTTTGATAAATTGACTGATCTTTTTATACTGGGCCAACCAATCGTCGGAGAAATCAACCTCCGCAACCTCTGGGAATCTAGAAACTACCCCTTTTATAATTTCAATCTTAGCCGGAGAAATATCCTTTCTCACTTCAAGCTCAAGGACATCAGGAAAAAGTTCACTCCCGGGAAGACTTGGAGAACCCGCCGCCCCCAAGAAAGTTTGCAACTCTTCAACCACATTATTTTTGGATTTAAAGGCAACTTTTTGAACGTTCTCAAGACCCAAAATTCTTTCTTTAAGGACAGTAATTTGTGCTGGGGTTAAGTCTTCTTTAAGGTAAGCTGTTCCCGTGATTTGAGGGCTGGTCTTATCAGCTAATTTTTCAAAGTTACGGTAGCAGAGAAAAAATCCTCCGATGATCACCAATGCTACAGAGATGGTCATCACACTTACAAAATGTAGCCAAGGCTGTCTTTTAAAATCGGAGAAACTGTACCGTAGGCCTTTATATTTGCTCATCGATCACACGTCCATTCGTTGGTCTGAAATGATTCGACCTTTATTTAACGAAATGATTCTTGATGGAAAATCTTCCATTAAAGCTTTGTCATGAGTCGCAATTAATACCGTGGTCCCCATTTCATTGATCTCCAAAAACAGCTGCATAATTTCCCGAGCAGTTTCAGAGTCCAAATTTCCAGTAGGCTCATCGGCTAATAGCAAAAAGGGCTTTCCAATAATTGAACGAGCAATGGCCACTCTCTGTTGCTCTCCGCCAGATAAGGTAAGAGGATAGTCTCGAGCTCTGTCGGCCAGTCCCACTAAGGAGAGAACTCCTCTAACTCGATAGTCCACTTCCGAAGGGGTCATTTTTCTTATTTCTAAAGGCAAACTCACATTGTCATAAACAGTTAAGTCAGGAAGCAGCTTAAAGTCCTGAAAAACAAATCCCACTTCCCGCCGGTATTGAAACACTTTACCCTTAGGCAAAGTAGAAAGATCTCGGTTGTTGACCAGGATATTCCCCTCGGATGCTTTCTCCATAGCAAAAAGCATCTTTAAAAGGGTGGTCTTACCGGCTCCATTGTTTCCGGTAATATAGGCAAACTCGCCTCGTTGAAGATCAAAAGAAACACCTTGCAAAGCATAGCGATCGGTTGCGTATCTGAGCCCAACTCGATTGAGACGAACCAAACTAGCCGACATGATTTTTCCTTTTTTAAATTAAGAAATGGAGAAAATGGCCCCCCCAAAGGGTCCACTTCTTAAAATATTTTATCGCTAAAGCCCAAAAACTCCTAACTTTCTTGCGTTAATGCGCCATGGCAACACATTAAAAAGTCAAAGAACATACTAAGCGTTGCGTCTAAACCCAAAACGGGCTAAAACCTCAGATTCTATGGCGCCATAGCCAAGTGGTAAGGCAGAGGTCTGCAAAACCTTTATTCCTCGGTTCGATTCCGAGTGGCGCCTATTTTTCAAATAAACTAACTTCGGTGAGTGTTAGGTGTGGCCTTCCATATGAAAGCCATAAGAACCGCACCGACAAATGAAAACCCGATCATACTCGGGCCCCAAACTGCCCAACCCATTCGGTCCAGTAGCAACCCCATCCCGATTCCCACAACACTGCCGCCCAAATATTGCATTCCATCAAATATCCCGGCAGCCGTGGCAGCCGCTTTTTTCCCTCCGAAATCCATGGAGGCTGTTCCGGATAACATGGAATGCACGATGCTAATCGCAAAAGAATTCATGATAAAAGCAAATATGACCCAATTCACACTGGGGGCCTTCCATACGATCGCCAGACATAAAATCTGTATGAGATAACCCAAACATGCAACCGGTGTTCTCCTTCCATTGAAAACCCAATCAGAAATTGTCCCAGCAAAAAAAGCCCCTACAATACCAGCGATAACGACGGAAAGAGCCCCCTTTTGAAAAACGGAAGACTCCAAACTTAAATGTTGTGCCTCAATCATGTACCTTGGAAACCACTGCTCAAATCCATGCCTCACAAAACCGGTGCAAAACTCTGCAAAAGCGATAGTTAAAGTAACCGGATTTTTAAATACCTTAGACAAAACATATCCCACAGTCACCGGAGCGGTATCTCCGCTAGTAGCATCTTGAACATCTAATGCTGGAAGCGCACAGTCCTCAGGATTATTTCTTACTATCTTGAAGGTTAAAAATGCCATTATCGCCACTATGAACGCCGGAACAAAGAACACCCATTGCCAAGGAAGAATCGCAACCACAATCCCACCCACAACAAAAATAAGTGCGCGACCACTTTGAATCATGGAACCAAATATCGCCGAAAAAACTCCCCGCTCTTTGAAATGGAACCAGCTCGCATTAACTTTAATTAAGGCTAAAGCACTGAAGGACTGAAAATAGGAATTCATAGCCCATACCGAGGCGAAATAGGTAAGAAGATAAGCCCCTTTCCCCAAAAAGCCCAAATAAGCCCCAAGACCAAACAATAAATTGAAAACAACTGAACCCACAGATCCAATAAGCATCGCTCTTCGTCCGCCAATTTTATCGGCGATAGGGCCATTAAAAATAGCCGAGAACCCGTAGATCGAAAGCCCCGCAGTGATGATGGCTCCAATTTGGGTTTTGTCCCACCCAAAGTTTTCAGAGAGGGCTTTGTTAGCAAAAGATAGGTTATACCTTCCCATATACATCGCAGAATAAGTCAGGCCCAAAGTTAACCAATTTAAAGTTCTTCTTTTTCGAAAGGCCTCCGTGTGACGAGGAACCCCATCTCTTGGTTTATACTTTTTACCGATTGAAAGACCTTCAGCCATTAGTAATCACTTTCCTGTTCATCTATTTCTAAGCCAGTGTAAATTTTAAATTGCTCCAAAGCCTGCCAACGAGCAAACTTTTTTCCATCGATAAATTCGATTTTTCTTACTCCAACTTCTCTCGCTAACTTGTTACCCTCAGGTCGATAAGTTAAGTCCATGACCCATTTCAAATCCCTCCACCACTGTTCCGGAATGGTTAACTCGGCCGTCGAGCTCATTCCCAAGGAGGTCGCATTGATTAAAACTTCAGGTGCCGGGAGTTTTTCTTGAGACTCCCAAGACCGCCATTCGAATTCAACATCCTTAGGAATGCTATTCCTATCTCTATTACGAGAAATTACCGTCAAAGGTCCCGATTTCTGATCGCGAATCGCCCAAGCTATCGAAGCGGCAACGCCCCCTGTGCCCAACATGTAAATCGATCGATATTTCAAGGGTAGGGATCGGCAAGCGGCGATATAGTCAGTGTTATAGCCCGATATTTTTCCAGATTCTTCTCTTTTAAAAGTATTAATAGCTCCAATCACAGAAGCTACACCCCTCAACTCATCAACCCCTTGTGCGGCTTGAGTCTTGAAGGGCATAGATATGGCCCCGCCCGAAACTTTAAGTGCGCGAACCCCATCAAAAGCACTCTTGAAATCATTGCGATCCACCTGGAAAGCTTTGTAAATGGCATCGATCTTTTTTTGAGTGAACATTTTATTGAACCAAACAGTCCCGGTGTTCCCCGGCATCTCTGAAAGAGAAACGAACAGTTTGGTTTCTTTGGAAATGAAGTCAGTATTTCTCACAAACCTTCCCCACGATGGTGTTTAGGATGCTCACACTTATTGTCGATATAATAGTCTATCGCTACAGCCAACCCCTTCCGGTAGGGATGAGTAATAACGAAAAATAACAATGACATTATTAGAAGAATAAATTTCCCGAATCGAATGTCTGTGGGCACCACAAAAAACATAGCAATAATAAACAGCCCAGTTAAAAACCCGGTAGACATATACATAAAAAAGTAAGTGTCATCCTCACGAAGCTGAAACTCGCAGCCGCAAAAAGAACACTTCTCGTTCAAAGTGAACCAGTTTTTAAAAATTTTACATCGGCCGCATTGTGGGCATATTTTCTTCAAACCCCTCCACAAGACCGATACAAGTTTTTGATTGTTTTTCATTTTCTAAAACTAATAAAAGGACCTTACATTCTGGGAAGCTTACAACACTCCCCCGGAGCCACATAATCTTTGGGTTCAATTTGAATAGTGACATGATCTATATGAAATTTTTCCGAAAGCAATTGGGTCAATAGGCTTAAAATTTTGCTAGATTGTTCTGTAGAATCTTTTAATTTAACGTGAACACTTAATAAAGGGACTCCACTTGTCATGGTCCAAACATGGAGATCATGAACTTCCCCGACCCCGGACACTTCCTCGATGGCCGATTTAATTTTTAAAACATCAACACCCTTCGGAACAGCCTCTAGCAAAACATCAACACACTCTTTAAGCAGGGCCCAAGACCCATAAAGAATGAAAAGAGCAATCACAACAGAAATGATGGGATCTGCAAGCGTCCACCCCAACTTCCAAACAAAAAATCCGGCGACAATAGCTGAAACCGAACCCAACGTATCGGTGATCAAGTGAAGCCAAACTCCCCTGGTATTGAGATTGTGTTGACCGTGCTTGTGCACAAGAGCAAGACCAAGAAGATTAACAATGAGTCCACCAAAAGCAATAGCGGTCATCATTTCACCCTTAATCACGTAGACCGAGTGAAACCTCTCCCAAGCCTCGTAACAAATCCAAATCGAGACTGCAACGAGAGTGGCTCCGTTTATCAGAGCAGCTAAAATTTCAGCGCGATAATAGCCATAGGTCTTTCCACTAGTTGCTGGTCGCTGAGAAATCCAGGCGGCAAATAAAGATAGGGCGATAGCAGCTACGTCGATTGCCATGTGTCCAGCATCAGCCAGCAAAGCCAAAGAGCCGCTCCAAATTCCCCCTAAAATTTCGGCTACCATATACCCACTGGATAAAATCAATACACCGAGCAGAGACTTTCTTGCGCTTTGCCCACTATGTTTTTTGCCGTCCGAGTGGGAATGAGATTCTCCATGCCCATGAGCGTGATGATGATGTGTTCCCATATTTATTTCCTTGGCAATTTATAAAAAGGTAGTTCAATGCTTTCGCCAGAGAGAATCTTTTGCAATGCAACTTCGAACTCAATAATACTTTCCTTCATTTGGTCGATATCTATCTCTTCAGCCTCAGATCGCCCTCTTTCTAAGTAGTCCAATGCACTTGCTGATAGCTTGCGAGTCCCGGCCCAATTTTGATTCCCTGCATGATGAAGTGCCACAGCCGCTTGAATTAACCCTTGGAGAAAAAAACGTCTTGGACCGTAAGCGTCTATCCAAATCTCTTCCCAAGCTTCATGAGCTTCAAAGTAATCCCCTGCATTAAAATAAGTGCATCCTTTTTCAAACAATTCTTTTTCCACAGCTAAAACTTACTCACAATTCAAAGTAACGTCACCATCAAGATTCGATTGCCAGGTTGTCACAGTTTTCAATCTGTTTTTTCTCCCGTTTGACAAAGGGTCATTGATTTTTTGCGTCAAAAAAATTCCCTCCTTAATATGATTAAGGAATTCATGACCGCTTCACCTGGTCCCAACTTTGCAATTTCTGGGGTCGGGTAGTTTTATTTAAACAATCACACCGAGTCAAAGAACTTGCTCAGGCTGAATGAATAAATTTTTTAAAAACTTTTTTAAGAAACGTGGACCCGATGGCAGCCGTACGCGCCGCTCCATAAACTCGGGTCAGGTTTTTAATAAGATCAATCAAAAAATTCCCAAAAAGATGGATCTCAACAGCGTTCAAGAGCACTCCATATTTTTCCGCTTGGGACTCACAGCTCTAGCTGTAATTCTTGCTAGCGCGATTGCGTCAAGAATTGCAGGGACCTACTTTGTTCGCCCCACCTACACCCCTCTTCCTCCCAAAAAAGTGACGGCCCCTAGGCCCGTTCTACCTCCCGAAGATTTCAGTGCTATCGAGAACAGAAACATTTTTAACGTAGAAAATAAAATACCAGAGCCCTTTGATCAGGGATTGCTCGACTGCTTTTCGCAAGCCAAACCCTCTGGACAACGTCTAAAGCTGTTAGGGACTATTGTAATGACCAATGAAGACCTCTCGGTGGCATTACTTGAAGAAGAGGGAAAACCCACTAGGTTTGCCGTCAAAAAAGATGAACCCTTCTCTGATGGAAGATACCAAGCTCTTAAAGTTGATCGCAGACGATTTTGTTTCCAAGTGAAGCAGACCCAAGAGTTAGAATTTGTTGAAATTCCCGACGAAAACAATGGACTAATGCCCTTCCGAGAGGGGCGTTTAACCGAGGGTGTTAATAAAGTCGGAGAGAATAATTACGCCATCAAACAGCTGTACCTCGAACAGCAGTTAAAAGATATCAACAACGTATTACAAACTGCTAAGGCGGTGCCTTACACAGTCGGCAACAAAATGAAAGGTTTCTTGATTCAAAATATCGAACCGGAATCCCCTTTTGCCTCATTAGGGCTTTCACAAGGGGACGTTTTAATGTCGGCAAACGACGTTGTTTTCGACAACTTAGGTAAAGGTGTTGAAGCTTTCCAAATTTTAAGAAACGCAAAACGAATCGAATTAAAAGTTCTTAGAGGGGGCCAGGAAATCCCCCTTTCTTATGAAGTGAAATGAGGCCGTTATGAGACAAAAAAATATCATCTTGATCACAATTTTCTGTTTCAGTTTGAGTTCTCCCAACATAAGTTGGTCCGAACCTCAGGATCCAAATAACAATGGAAATCCATTTGGCGGAAACCCCGGAACCCCCTCTGCTCCTCCCGGATCCGAATTCCAAGAGGATGATAATTTTCTAGACCCTGGAAACAATTTTGGATTTCAGCCTCAGCCCACCCCACCTTCCACACTTCCAAAACCTTCAGCCCAACCGCAAATGCGAACCGCCCCTCCTACGCAACTAACCCGGCCATCACAGCCATTTCCGAATTCTCAACCCTCTCGTCCAGGAATGCCAACTCCTCCAGCTATGGGAGCTAATTCATTTCCATCCCCCAGTGGCCAAATTCTGCCGACGCCCCAAACTATGGCTTCAAAGAAGAAAGCTGCACCCAAACTAGTCGATTACTTGGAGCTCGATCCTTCTATCAAGTCACTTGAAGTGAAAAACTTTGATTTGCCCGACAAAGAAATTAAGGACGTAGTCACATTGATTTCTAAATGGACTGGAAAAAACTTTATTATCGACCAGAAAGTCAGGGGCAAAATTACTATTATGGGACCCTCTGCTGTTTCCTTGCAGGAAGCCTACCAAGCCTTTTTGTCTGCTCTAGATGCAAACGGATTAACAACTGTCCAAGCCGGAAAATATATTAGGATTATCGATTCTGCAGAAGCCAGACGAGCACCCGTCAAAACCTATTCCGGCGACTACGCTCCAAAAGATGATCAATTTATAACTCGAATTTTCCAGCTTAAGTTCATTAATGCGGATGAGGTCGGCCGTCAATTTATGGACTTAACCACTCGACAAGGGAAGATGATCTCTTATGAACCTACTAACTCAATTATCATTACGGACACAGGATCTAACATCCAAAGGATTAAAGAAATTTTAGATACTCTCGATGTCAAAAACTATGAAACCACGCTACACGTCTTGAGAATAAAAAATGGGGCCGCCAAAGCGATCGCTGACATGCTAGGTGAAATTTATAGCGAAGGAAAAAGCTCTCCAGGGCAACCCAGGTCCTTTAGAAAAAGCGCCCTTGAAAGAACTAGAGGAGGCGGAGTTATTTCTAAAATTATCCCAGATGAACAGACCAACAGCTTGTTGGTCCTAGCCAATCTTGCTGGCTTCGAGCAATTGAAACAACTTGTAGCCAAACTTGACGTAAAAATGACCGACTCCGGAAAAATTCACGTCTATTACTGTGAGTACACAAAAGCCGAAGACTTAGCCGCCACTCTTTCTTCTTTAGCTGGTGGAGCATCCGGCAAATCCTCCAAGCGAAGCACACCAGGATCTTCGGCTCCAGGGGGCGCTCCAGCAACCTCTGGAAGCGCAGGCCCCGTTTCTGCTGAGCTTGAGGGCGGAGTGAAAGTAACTTCTGATTCAGCTACCAACTCTCTTGTCATCACTGCGAACTCCGTCGATTATCAAACGCTAAAAAGGGTTATTAAAAAGCTGGATATTCCAAGGCTGCAGGTTTTCGTTGAGACAGCAATAATTGAAGTGGCCATCGACGACATAACCAAAATCGGGACCAATCTAGCTGCAGCAGCTCCAGGACGGGGTTTTGCGGGTGGATTTATCGGAGGAGATCCTGCTTCACTTTTGTCAGCTGTCTCCGGAGGAGTACCTTCTGAAGGAGCAACGATCCCCTTTGCGGCGGGCAACTCTTTCAACTATTCATTAGCAACAGGTTCCTCATCGACCTCAACTTCTCTAAATCCCTTCATGGGCTTAATAAACTTGCTAACCAAATCAACCAAATCATCACTTCTCTCTACGCCTCAGATTATCGCCCTCGACAACGAAAAGGCCGAATTCCAAGTGCTTGATGAAATTCCTGTTCAAACCACACTTGTGACAAATAATGCTCAAGTCGGCGGAGCCCAGGGCTCTATTGAGAGGTTAAAAACGGGTATCACTATCAAACTCACCCCGCACATCAATGCCGCTAGCAAAAATATTAGGTTAGAAATTGAGCAAAAAGTCGATACCTTTAAACCCACCTCTTCTGTGCCAGTCGCGTTGGCTAATTTCCAAGTGGCTACCACCTCGAGAGTCACTAATACCTCGGTCATCGTCAAAGACCAGGATTTCGTCATGATGGGGGGACTCATGTCGGATAAGGTAGAGGAAAACGTCGCTAAAGTGCCTCTGTTAGGAGATATCCCAGTCCTTGGCTGGCTCTTCAAATCAAAAACCTTTCGAAACATCAAAACAAATACTATTATTTTAATGCATCCGAAAATTATCGGAACCAGCCTTGAAGCCTCCAATCAAATCGAAGACAGCTTCGATAAACGAGACGAGTTTGTCGGTCGTTATTATGGTTCTGAGGATCCCAACGAAAAAGAGCTCGATGCCATCAAAAGAAAAATGGACGATCAGAAGCAAAGAGGCGCAGCAGAACCTCGCTTTGACTACCGAAACAATGAAGAAGAAGCCGAAGCCGAGCCCACTCTCGAAACAGAAAAAGCGAAACAAAAACCTGCAAAGGCTAAAAAAGAAAAACTCCCCCCACTAACTAAGGAGGATGTGGAACCAGCTCCGAAATCAACCCAGGTTGAACCTATGAAACAGGAAATGGCACCCGAAACAACCGACCAACTGGAGCTTAAACCAACCGAGGACAACGCACCTACTGAGGCTCCGCCTCCGCTATCAAATGATTCCAATTTAACGATCCCCACCTTGGAGGAGAAATTAAATTAAACTTTAATTTTTATGGTAAAAAGGAATCCTAGTGACAACTAATACTTTACATACAGCGAAGCAAGCTCTTCAACAAGAGACAAAAATCGGACAGATTCTTTTAACTCAAACGTCTCTGACCGAAAATCAACTCAAAGAAGCGCTTGAGATCCAAAAAGACAGAGGCGGGAAGATTGGAGAGATTCTTGTTTCAAAGAAATTTCTCCAGCCTCATGAAATTCTCGTTGCCCTAAGTCTACAGCTGGGAATTCCAAATATTAAAGACATCGAAATCAACACCATCGATGCAGACTGGGTCAAAGATCTCCCTATCATGTATGCAAGGCAGTTTGAGGTTATTCCCATTGCAGTCGACGACAATGCTGTCACTATTGCGTTAAGCGATCCTTTTAATCTGCAATGTATCGACGATCTGCGAGTTATCTTCCAAAAAGAGGTACGGCCCGTTCTTTGTGAAAGCCGAATTGTTTTAGATGCTATCAACAGGGTATACGAGAAGGTTCGTCAGGACATTATGCCCGACATGGACCAACCTGAGACGGAAGAGTTTCAATACGACCTAGAAGAACCTGTCGACCTTTTAGAAGCCTCAGAAAATGACGCTCCAGTCATTAAGTTTGTTAACAACTTAATGTTTCGTGCGATCAAAGATAAAGCGTCCGATATTCACATCGAACCCTACGAAAAAGATATGGTGGTTCGACTAAGAATCGATGGCGTTTTGTACGATGTCGCCCGTCCTCCCAAAGGGCTTCACGCAGGGATATCTTCAAGGATCAAACTCATGGGGGAATTGGACATCGCTGAAAAACGACTCCCTCAGGACGGCCGAATCAAAATTAAAATTGCCGGGAAAGATGTAGACTTACGTCTTTCCGTTATTCCCACGGCCCACGGTGAAAGACTCGTTCTAAGGGTGCTAGATAAGAGCAGTGTAAGGCTAGATCTTCCTGATCTTGGCTTTGATCCGGAATCTATTAAACTCATTAATCAACTGATTCATAAACAGCACGGGATCATTCTTGTAACTGGTCCAACAGGTTCTGGGAAAACAACGACCCTTTATGCGGCCATCTCCCGAATCAACTCTATCGATCGAAATATCATCACCGTTGAAGACCCCATTGAATATGACCTCAAAGGCATAGGTCAGATTCAAGCTAACCCTAAAATTGGTCTCACATTCGCTTCGGGTTTGAGAGCTATTCTTCGGCAAGATCCCGACGTCATCATGGTGGGAGAGATCCGGGACAAAGAGACTGCCGAAATCGCCATTCAAGCTTCACTTACAGGTCACTTAGTCTTTGCGACTATCCATACGAATGACGCCCCAGGGGCTGTTACCCGTCTGGTCGACATGGGGGTCGAACCCTTCTTGGTATCATCTTCTCTTCTAGCCGTTTTAGCACAACGACTCATACGAAAAGCCTGCACCAAATGCTCTGAGCTTTACACGCCAACTCCTGTCGAGTTGGACAATCTTGGACTGGACCAAAATGTGTTCGGGGGCAAAAAGATCGTAAGAACCAAAGGGTGTCACGAGTGCGGAGGCACCGGTTACAAAGGCCGAATGGTCGTACATGAATTAATGACATTAGACGATGATCTAAGATCTCTTATTATGCAAAGAACGGATGCAGCCATCTTGAAAAAAGCAGCAACGAAAAAAGGGATGATCTCTTTGCGGCAAAATGGAATTCAAAAAGTTTTAGATGGAACCACAACAGCTGTCGAATTAGTCGCGGTGACCCAAGAGTAAAAAATGGCAATTTTCGAATACAAAGGTGTTTCCGGCGAAGGTAAAACCATCAAAGGTACTGTTGACGCCGACTCATCAAAATCTGCTCGCCTGAAGCTTAAACAGAGAGGTGTCTATATCTCTGAGATCAAAGAGCGGCCGAGCGAAAAAAAAGGACAGGCGAAATCTGTCATCTCTTTTGGGGGATCGGTCAATACCAAGAACTTAACCCTGATGATTCGGCAGTTGGCTACCATGATAAAGGCCAGAATTCCCTTAGACGAAGCTCTTGAAGCCATCGTGGAACAAACCGATGATCCCAAATTAAAATCGGTCATGTCTCAAGTTAAAGCCAACGTCAATGAAGGGCGTTCGCTCGCAGATAGCTGTAAGATGTTCCCGAAAGTATTCACCCCTATTTTTGTGGCTATGATCCAAGTGGGGGAAGCGAGTGGTAACTTAGATCTAGTTTTGGTTAGACTTGCCAATTTTGCGGAAGCTAATCAACAAATGCGGCAAAAAATTATCGGTGCCATGACCTACCCCATTTTTATGATGGTAGCTGGAACCGCAATCACCATTTTTCTTTTCGCCTTCGCCGTCCCCAAAATCACCGAAGTTTTTGCAGGGTCCAATATGGCTTTACCCCCGCTAACTCAATTCATGTTGTCGATAAGTGATTTTATTTCAAAACATTGGTTCCTCTTAATTGCTTTTTTTATGGGCTCTTTTTTCTTTTTCAAGTGGTACATCGGAACAGAAAAAGGTAGAGCCAATTGGGATGCTATTTCACTGAAGCTCCCTGGCGTAGGAAAACTGGTTCGCATGATCGCCGTTTCCCGATTTGCGAGAACCTTAAGCACCATGCTGGGAAGTGGCGTGCAACTTTTGGACGCTATAGATGTAGTTAAAGAGGTAGTCGATAACGCTGTTATTAAAAAAGCTCTTATTCAATCCAGAGACAGTATCAGCGAGGGACACTCTATCTCTGGACCTCTCAAGGCCAGTGGACAATTTCCCCCGATTCTTACTCATATGATTGCAGTGGGTGAGAAAACTGGGGAACTAGAAGAAATGCTCAATGTGGTCTCCGACGCTTACGACTCACAAGTCGATACAGCAATACAATCGATGACAAGATTACTTGAGCCGCTTATGATTGCGGTCATGGGGGGAATCATCGCTTTAGTGGCCCTTTCCATCTTTATGCCTTTACTGGAATTAAACAACTTAGCATCTTCACCGGGCTAAGAAATTGATAAGGAGTCGTCAAACTATGACAGCCAAGAAAACCAAGAAAAGAAACAAAGGGTTTACCCTTGTAGAAATCATGATCGTGCTTGCTCTAGTCGTGATGCTGGGAAGCTTTGCGGGGGTCAAACTCATCGATCAATTCAAAAAAGCTAAAGTCGATGCTACTAAAGTTCAAATAGCTAGTTTCAAACAGGCGCTAGATGCCTACTATTTAGCCCACAACAATTATCCCGACTCATCACAAGGGCTTGAGGCTTTAATTAGTAAACCCACAACAGGAAAAGTTCCTGAGAACTATCCTGACGGCGGTTATTTAGGTAAAAAAACTCTACCTAAAGATCCATTTGGGGGAACTTACCATTATGCATGTGAAGATGGCCAAAATTATACCATCACCTCTGACGGACCAGACCAAAAGCCCGACACTGCTGACGATATCAAACCGGAATAGGAAAAAAGCTCCTCGAGCTAGACCTATATCGTATAGCAGCGCCGGCTTTACCTTAATCGAAATACTCCTAGTATTGGCGATTGTCGTTCTGGTTCTATCCTTCGGGATGCCAGTAGTTTCTAGAATTACCGGGCAGAACATCAGTACCTCTGCCCGGAAATTCACTGCGCTCATACGGGGTGTAAGATCAGATGCCATTCTTCTGAACTCAATCTACCGTTTGAGCATCGACTTAGAAAAGAATACCTATCTAATCGAACAAAAGAGCGGTAGTGGATTAATTGCGGAATCTGCCCTCCTAAGTCAAAAACCGGATCCCAAAAAGAAAATGGCTCAGGAAAATCCAAGCACAGCTTTTTCCCCTGCAGAAAAATACAACAAGGGGGCAAAAGCGCTGCCTGGTGGAGCCGTTTTCAACGGAGTTTTGAAGGAAAAAGAGGGGTTGGTTAAAGAGGGGGTCGCGTATATTTATTTTTTCCCACACGGAATCAACGAGAGAGCCATTATCTATCTAAATGCCTCCTCCGCGAAAGAGGGAGGTTATTCGTTGGTGATTCATCCAACGGCTGGAAAAGTTGATTTTTTCAAACAAAAAGTGGAGCAATTTCAATGAGCCCAGACTCATTTAAAATGAACAGCCAATCCGGATTCACCTTCATCGAGGTGCTTTTGGCCATTACACTTTTTGTGATAGCTGCAGTCGTTGCAGTGGACCTCACTCGCGGCTCAGTGCGTGCGACTCAAGATCTCAAAGAAGTCACAACCGCCACTTGGCTGTTAAAAAAGACCATCACTGAATTAGAAACCAAAGTAGAGAGTGAGGGTTTTGAAAAAGCGTGTAACGAAAAAAAAGAGGGTAAATTTGAGGCCCCTTATGAAAAATACCGCTGGGTTACCAATTGCAATCAGATCGATTTTAAACTTTCGGAAAATGCCGCAGCACTCATGGGCAAAGATGAAGACTCTAAAGATAATAAACAGAATCAAGAAGACCAAATTTTAAAAATGATCCTAAATATGTCTGGTGATTACATTAGTAAATCGATGAGAGAACTTCACGCTGAAGTTCATTGGGTTCAAGGAAAAAAGAATGAGAGAGTGGTAGACGTCACAACCCATGTAGCTCGGTACGATCTACCGCTTTCTATTCCCGCGCTGGGAGCCTCTACACAATAATCTTATGAAAATGGACCAGAAAAAAAATTCCGGATTTACCCTTTTAGAGGTCCTCCTATCCATGGCCCTCTTTAGCATTATTGCGCTAACAACCATTAAACAGATCACTCTAATCAGAAACACCAAAGACACCGCTTTTAAAGAAGTTGATGCTTACTCCAACGCGAGAGCGGCACTAGATGCCATGGAAAATGACATCAGACAGGCTTTTCACGTGCTTCGAGACGACCTGGGACAAGTTGCTAAGGAAATACTGTCTCAAAACGGGCAGACACCTCATACATTGTTCGACGGTCGAAAATCGGAGCTGATTCTAACGACTCTCTCCCACAGAAATTATTTTGTCGGGAAAAGAGAAAGTGAACAAACCGAGCTTTCCTTTTTCTTACAGGGTTCCAGACAGAGCAAATACAGCACTCTTTTAAAAAGGGAATCGGAGATTATTGATGATAATCCTTACGAGGGTGGGGGTACCTATACTCTTTTAGAAAATGTCGTCTCTTTAGAATTTCAATATTTTGATCCAAAGACTGAAAAATGGCAGGACACTTGGAACTCTGACAGTGGAGTTTATCTGGATAAGTTTCCTCCTAGTGTAAAAATAAAGCTGGTGGTAGCTAGCAGCAGTGGAAAAAATCTGACTGTCGAAACCCAATTCAAAATTTCTTTTCCAAATAACGAACCTTTTTTGGTTAAAATCCAATGAGATCAAAAAGAACCAAACCCATCAGCATCGAGAGTAATAAGGGGGTAGCCCTGCTTACGGTTCTGGTTTCTATTCTTATCATGAGCCTTTTAACGATAGAGTTTCAGTACAGTGTCGCCATCGAAAGAAAGTTAGCCTACAGCGATCTGAATCAACTTCAAGCCCATTATCTGGCCAAGTCAGGGGCGAGATTTGCCCTGTTGCGAGTGGCCCTTTTTGCAAGAGCCAACAAATCGGCAAGCAATCCCCAAAACCCCTTAGCAGGAGCCAAACAATATCTTTCGTACATCTGGAATCTTCCCATCCCGGCCTTTCCCCCAACTGCAGCTGGGATAAAAAAACTCGATAAAGCAGATAAAGACGCTGCCGAAAAAGCACTAGAAGAAACCAAGATCAGCGTAGGACAATTTGCTCAAACCATCACTAATGAATCGGCAAAAATCAACCTCAACTTCCTCGTGGTCCCACAAAACCTTTTAAATACTCTCCCTGGTAATCTATCTCTTACCAGCGGGTCCCCTACCGTACATCTGGTTGAGTACGTCGCTAGACAACTTTACAATGCCATCACCGCCATCATCAAACGATCAGATAACCCCAACGAAGAGTTTGGAAACATACGGCCGGAGGAAGTGGTTTTAGATATTATGGATTGGGTAAATCCCAGCAGCGCTAACTTTAGTGGAGGAAACAGGGATTCCTTTTATGAACAACAAAAGCCTCCTTACAAAACTAAACGGGGCCCTTTTTTTACGGTCGAAGAGCTTAAAATGGTCAAATCGGTCGAAGAAAATCTTTATAACAAACTAAAACCGTTGGTTACTGTCTACTCTGACCAGGGAAAAATTAATCTTAACGACGCTACAAACGATGTCTTAAGAGCCATTTATCCTGATTTCACCGATGATGATCTCAATAAAATTCAAGATGAAAAAAATAAAAACAAGGCCTGGGCCAGTGAAGCCGCTTTTGTGACCTTTGTCACTCAAACCCTAGGAAGAACTGGATTTGCTCAGCTTTACCCGGATGATAAGAACTATCCCTTCACAGTGAATAGCTATAGCTTTATCATAGAGGCCACAGGAACCATTCCTAAAAACAAAGTGACGATACAGAGAACCATTAAAGTAGCAGCGGCGTTAACTTCAGGAATTGGACAAGCAGGAACTGCTTGCCCAGTCCCAGCCGGCAGCACATGTCAACAGAATCCCGCCTGTTTTTTGAGGCTAGATTTCCAAACATGTTTGTATCGCCCCCAAAACTCTCAGCAGTGCGACTTTCTCATTGGAAGATGGAACGCTCAAAACGGAGGTTCCTGTGTTATTCCATTGACTGCGGGTACTACGGGAAGCCAAACCCAAACTATTACTGCACCTACAGGGACAGGACCTAGCACACCCGACGCCTTAAAAATTTTATACTGGATGGAAACTTAAACGAGGAAGCTATGAGAATATTAGCCTTAGAACTAGGAAGTTGGAGTGTGAAAGCGGTCGAGATCGAATCCAGATTTCGACGATTTGAAGTCCTAGACTTTCACGAAGTTAAACTTCCTTTGAAAATGACTGAGCCCACTGAAATATACAAAGAGGCTGTGGCCGAAATCTTCGCCAAAATCCCAAGCCACCCCGAAAAAGTCGTCGTCTCATTGCCAGCTCCCAATATATCTACCCGATTTTTAAGTGTTCCCGTAAAACAAAGAAAAAAAGCGGAACAAATGTACCGTTTTGAATTGGAAGATTCTCTTCCCTTCAAACTGGACGACACTGTAGTAGAGCACTCTATTTATTCGCTAAAAGATTCGAGTCTGGTTTTTGCCGCGATTGCTCCTAACCGATTTATTTCTTCATATATAGAATTTTTAAAAACCATTGGTCTCGATCCCGATTGGCTAACCTTCGACGGTATGGGCCTAATCAACTTATACATATCCTCACTTCAGTTCGAAGCCCCAGAGACACCGGGCGCCACACTTCTCATCGACATTGGGCATACGAAAACCACTCTTTCAGTCATCAATGAAAACCGCCTAGAGGCTTTTAGAAGCGTGAATTGGGGCGGTCTTACTATTTCCAAAAATATTGCGCTAACTACCGGAGTCCCGCTCGAAGATGCTGACAGTGATAAACAAAAAATAGACCTCTCCAAAACCGGACAGCAAGGGGTCACGGGTGAAATGGTGGAAGCCTCCCTCCAGGCGTTAGGATCCCTATTAACCGAAATCAATCACAGTCTTATCGCCTACCGAAACGCTACCAAGCAAACCATTGGCTCCATAAAAATAGCCGGGGGAACTTCATTACTCAAAGGGCTTCCAGAGTTTTTAGGAAAACAATTAGGAAACATTCCGTGCTCCGTCTTTGTACCGGGCAATCTATTTCCTCTTAAAGAGGAGCTAAAATCATCAACCGAAACCACCCGTTTTGCCGAGGCCTGGGGTCGAGGAAACGTATTTTCTAGAAAATCACCGTTTTTATTCAACTTCAGACGCAACTCTTTCGGAAAACAGACCTCACTCGCTGAAATATCTACTCTAATAAAGGATCCCAATATTATTAAGTTAGCTCAGTACGGAGCGATACTGGTGTTAATCCTAATGATTCACGTGAGTGCCAGCTCCTATTTTGCCTCTCAAGAAAGTCAAACAGCCCACGAGGAACTCAAAAAGGTTTTTCAGGACACATTTAAAAACGCTCCAAAAGCCTTAAAAAACTCTCTCACATCCAATCCCTCTGAGCTAAAAAAATACATTGACCAAAAAAACAAAGAAATGGACCAGAAATTAAAAATGGTATCCAAATCCAGAGAGTCAATGATCTCTTCAGTTAAAAAGATTACCAACTGTTTTCCTCCGACTGTTAAAGTGGATGTTAACAAATTGGAGCTCACCGATAGAAACCTTCTTCTGGAGGGGGTTCTTTATGAGGGTGATATAAATTCGATTACTGAAAACTTAAAAAAATTACCCCTGCTAAGCGAAGTTGGAGTTACACTAAATGAACAAGACCGAAGATTCACTTATCGAGCTAAGGTCAACGGGAGATAGGCTATGGAAGGAACAAGTAAATTCAAAGAGTGGATCAACGAAAAAGCACCAGGCCTCTCCATAATTTATCAAAACAAATATGTGGGAATGGTTTACGACCGATTTGCTAGCTTACCCCCCAAAAAGCAAAAACAGTGGGTCTACTGGTCTGTAGGATCCCTGCTATCTATTATCCTTTTCTTTCTTTTCTCAGCTTATTGGAACCTTTGGACCGCCAGTAGCGATACCCAGGATGTCTATTCGATGAGCAATATGATCCTTCAGTATCAAAAGTATCGGCGAGATAGAAGCGATGAACTACAGCTTTTAGCCCGCAACTCGTTACTTTCAGCTCCTGGCCAGCTCAAACAAGTTCTGTTGCAGACAGCTGGGGCCTCCGGCATCTCACCCAGAATGATCCAGGTCGAAGAACGGGCTGAAGCCGGAGTAGGCGGGGGCGATCCCAAAAAGAAGGAGGTCAAAATCAAAGAAAGTACCGTTTCAATGCAAAAAGTGACATTGACCCAACTGAGCAATTATCTTAGGGCAGTTGAATACGGAAATTACAATCTCATCGTTTCTTCAATCAAAATTTCAAATGATGACAAGCTAAGAGGGTACATGAATGTGGACCTGACAATAATGGCCCACTTGTTTGA
>Ga0136644_10000151_pt1 | contig 52157 bp, 54 predicted proteins | sample C_130820_EF_Meta_FD_94780 | JGI IMG/M metagenome (GOLD analysis project Ga0136644, IMG submission 94780) | Freshwater microbial communities from Lake Croche, Canada to study carbon cycling - C_130820_EF_MetaG (v2) (version 2) | ecosystem: Environmental > Aquatic > Freshwater > Lake | place...
TAAATAATTTTTTATTATTTTCAGCAAAAAATTCCGATCCATTTAGATATTCCAAATCGTCAGAAATGTTTACTTTAAATTTATCTTGTATTCCTAAGTAGGAACCGTAATAATCAACTCCGTGTAAAAAATCATGCTCGTGCATAAATTTAGATGCTAAATAACTAAAGAAATTATCAGTATAAGAAGCATTATTGTAATAAGAAATCTTAGACATAGGTTCTAGTTCTGGACTATGAAATGGGTTCGGTAATATTTGTATGGAATTCATATCGGCCTTATATTTTCCGGTCATGTATCGGCATGGATCAATTAAAGGTGAATATTTGATGAAAATATCTCTATTATATTCCTTGTTCTTTTCTAAATTTACTACAGTATTCATATTGACAAAGTGATATTTATGATTCAGCGAAATTTTATTGTATGATTTTTCACTAAGATCGAAAAAAAGAGAATAAATAGGATTATAATTTTGAAGTGATTTTATTTGAAAAGGATTATATTCATGTTCAATATCCTCTGAAAGACAGATATTTTTTTTTTCTAAAGAATCTAGATCTAGAGGTTTTGATTTCACGTAATGAATATGAAATTTAGGAATAGTAGATCGGTTCATTTCTAAAAAGAAGTATAAGTGGTTTATATATTTTAAAACAAGTCTTCTAAACCAATTCTAATTAAATTTATCTGTTCAGTATTCAAAAAAAATATGTTTTTTAAAATATATTAGTATAGTTGGAATGACTTTAGAATTAAAGAAATTTGATATGCGTGCTATCACATTTAAACCAGATGAAAATAAAGGACCAGTTATTGTTATGATTGGACGTCGTGATACAGGTAAGTCTTACTTGGTTCGTGATTTACTTTTTTACCATCAAGATGTTCCAATTGGTACAGTTATTTCAGGGACAGAAGCTGGTAACGGATTTTATGCTAAGCACGTACCTAAACTCTTTATTCATGAAGAATATAATACGGTTTTAATAGAAAACATTCTACGTCGTCAAAAAACTGTATTAAAACAAGTCAATAAAGAAATCGAAACCTATCGTAAAACCACGATTGACCCACGTGCTTTTGTAATATTAGATGATTGTCTCTATGATCAGACCTGGACACGTGATAAAATGATGCGTCTCCTGTTCATGAATGGACGTCACTGGAAGATAATGTTGATCATTACTATGCAGTACCCACTTGGAATTCCGCCAAATCTTCGTACCAATATTGATTACGTTTTTATTTTACGTGAACCCTATTTAACAAATCGAAAACGTATTTGGGAGAACTATGCGAGTATGTTTCCTACGTTGGAATCCTTTGCTGCTGTGATGGACCAAACCACAGAAAATTATGAATGTTTGGTCATCAATAATAATGCGAAATCGAATAAATTAAACGATCAGATTTTCTGGTATAAGGCACAGGACCATCCTGACTTTAGATTGGGATCTAAAGAATTCTGGGAAATTTCTAAGAATATGGGGTCGGACGATGAAGATGAAGCCTATGATCCAAGTAAAGGTAAAAAACGCCAAGGACAACAGATTAATGTGAAGAAGAATAAATGGTGAGGAGAACCCAGGTTTTCCTCTAACCTTTCCTAAAAATTACTCGCTTTCATTTTCGCTTTCCTCTCCATCTTCAGTATCACTAGTACCTTCACTATCTTCATTTTGTTCATTAGTATTATCAAACGCAAAAGCTGGTGCAACATTTAAAACATTTCGAATAATTTCAATACCATAATTATTAGTATCTGTGTTTTCATCAATATCTACATGCAAGTGAGCATTTGGATTGCTTTCATAACTTTTTTTACTACCAAATTCTATACAAACATCATTAAAAAACACAGTATTTGGCTCACCCTTACCTAATTTTATGTATCTTCTACCAAATTTGGGATTAAAGAAATAAAACCTACGTAACTTACTATTTAAAATAGTTGATGAACTATTTCTTTCACTAATATTCAAAGAAAACATAGTTGTATAATATAATGTCAAATAGGGACGCATAATATCAACAAATTGTTTCTTAGGAAATTCTAGGTCGATTCGTAATTGTTTTGTGTATTTATTCATCCTTATCATTTCCATTCCATCAAGATATAATTCATTCAGATTTGAATTATTACAATAATTTTCTATATGTTTTTTACGAATAATTACCTCATTTTCATCACGAAATCGTTTGAGATTAAAATTACATAGAAAATAATTATGAAACATATTCGACAATACAAAATTACCCTGTTTCATAAAAAAATAAATATTATATAGGGTTGCCCTATCAAAAGGTATATTATTATAAGGATTCTTTGGTGCAAGAGGTGTTGAAAATAAAAAGGGTGAATTGCTCAACGCACTTTCTATGATATTTTTAAGATCCATCACAGTAAATAAATATTTACTATTATCGTGCATGATTGTAATCACATTATGCTGTGATTCCCGAATTGGATTTAAAATAAGATCTACTTTCACACGAAATTCCGCTTTTCGCCACTTATAATTACGAATGAGTCGATTCATTATCCAATAAGACTTTTGTATTTTACAAAACTTTTGAATAAACTCTTCTCTTGTTTTTTCATTCATGAACATATTGTCAATTGTTTTTTTAAAATAGGAGAATTTGGTCTGAATCGAATATTGAATCGGACCAATAACATACATATAAAAAAATATTTTTATAATTCTATTTACCAAATCATTTTCAATAGAAATGTTAAGATTGGGTTTATTTTCATAAGTCGATTCAATTCTTGCGAATTCAATTTTCATTTCCTTTATATTGTTATGGTTAGTTGAAAAGTGATAGAGTTCATTTGTATCACTTATCAATTTATGAATCACCTGGCAAAATGCATGCATACTCACTAAAAGATATAAGCGTTTATGGTTTATACCTTTTTTATAATTAATTAATCCTCTTTTTTCTCCTGTGCTTTCTTTAATTGTAACTCATTATATAACTTTGTGGATTCCACATCAGCGACTTCTCTCTCCTCGAAGTTTACAGTTTCCTTTACACCAACTAAGTTACCGTCATCATCTATGGTTTGAGTTAACACATTTCCGCTCTTTTTAGCCAATTTAATGTTCTCTTCAATCGCCTTTCTCTTTGTTTCCATAACGCGCTTGTCAAATTCTTCTTTAGCAAGTGCCTCATTCTTAAGCTTCTCGTGATGTAGTTGGTTTAACTCTTCTTCTAAGAACTCTATCTTACCAGTCTTATACGCATCAGGGTCCCATGGAATCCAAATACCAACTGGACCTACGAAAATGTCGTGGTTAGGATCTTGCTTTCTTAATGCCTTGCATTTATTCTCTGCCTCTTCTTGACTATTAAATACGCCACGCACCTTTAGTCCACGCACAGAAGTCTGAAACGCATGGTCACGGTTAAATTGCTCGTTAAACTTTTCCTCATGCTTATCCACAAAGTTCTTATAATCATCTTCCACGCCAATATTCTTAATCTTATCGCCTTCTTCCTTAATAAAATCGTTAAAATCAGATATAACATCCTCTACTTTAAGATGGTATTTAAAGGATAAAAACTGTAAAAAATCCTGGTATCGTTCCAAAGATTTAGAGAAATCCCAGTTCTTTACAAAAGAATTGAAGAGAAGGACTTCGCGCTTCTTTAGGATTTTTTCAGGAGAAACAAAAGACATGCAGCAAAACTTTTGTCCAGCAATTGGTTGATCCTCATCACATAAATCAACATATTTAGGGTTTTCTTTCCCATTCGGTAAAAGCTTTCTTTCAAAATTACTCATATAGATATTTGATTAAAATAGTATTTAAGTGTTTTCGTATAGATATAATAATTTAGGAATAAATTTCAAGAAAAATTATTTTGTTTGAATATAATATATACTCAAATGAGCACTATGTTTGATTTCAACGAACTTGTCAAACGCGCTATTAAATACTTAATTGAAGGTTTAGCCGTTGCCGTAGTTGCCCTTTTAATCCCTAAGAAGCCTCTTAATGTTGAAGAGATTGTCATCATCGCCTTAACAGCAGCTGCTGTTTTCAGTATCCTCGACGTTTTCATCCCTGCTGCTGGTGCTTCCAGTCGCCAAGGTTTAGGATTCGGTGCGGGTCTAAATTTACTCGGTGGACTCAAAATGGTAGCATAATTGCAGCCAAACCAATCTACTAATATAAATTTTATCAATATAGATAAAATTTATTATATTTCTAAAGAAACTTCGGTTTTCGTAGTTTTTTCCTTACGTTTCAAATAGGCACGATGGCGATACTCTTTTAATTTATCGGGGTTCTCTACTTTTAATCGATTTAAATATTGTTTTGCGTTTTCCTTTACTTTATCTTTATTTTGTTCATAATACCTCTTATGTCGCTCATTATTGGTATATTTTTCTAATTGTTTTCTTAAATTCTCTACTATTTCTGTTAATACTGAATTTTCTTGTCGAATTTTATTTATTATAGCGTCTTTTTGCAGTATCTGAATATCTTTGGAATCCATCGTATAACAATTCTTCCTAAATTATTTTTACATATTTAACGTAAATTGAGGGGAACCAATGAACCTTCGGAAACCCTCTACCCCCTCCTTTACACATCTTCTCATTTATAAGTCCATTACATATCTAGTAATTCAAAAGTTGTATCTTCATGATTTTGTTGTATTTTTTTATATCCAAGAGACAATAATTTATTTGATAGTTCATCGTATTTAATTCCTATTGTAAATAAACCATCCATGTGTTTGTGTTCAAACATAATTTTTTTAGGTTTAATTTCAAAATTATAATTCATTAAAATTATATAATCATGTCCTTCTGTATCGGTATGTAATAAATCAATTTGTTTTATATTATACTCTTTTACTATTTCATTTAGTGTAGTAGTTTCAACTCTTATTTTTTCAACTAATAAATCACTTATATGTCCGGTGGCGTGATCAGGATTAACAGATGCAAGTTGTGAAGCATAATTTGGTAAATTCTGAAAATCATTTTTTTCTGAAGGAATCGTCATTTCAATTTCTCCAGTAAAATTACTAACTGCCTTATTTATAAAAACTATATTTTGGTTAATTCCAAATTTTTCGTTGTAGTTGTTTTTTAAGTATCTAAATAAAAAAGGAACTGGTTCAACTAATATCAATTTTGTATTATTATCAACAATATTAAATATAGGGTCATTACACGTATTCCCTACATGAGAGCCAATTTGAATAATTGTTTTATTCATATATTACAATATAAGATTGTAAAATATAATATTTAACGAATAATAACGGGCATTTTACACCTTCGGAATTTTAAAATGTCCTAGGTAACGTTGTATTTGTTACTGATAAATTACCAGAAATATATCGATTTAATTGTCTAAACGTGTAAAAGGAAAAGGTGTAAAAGGGAGGGAGGTGAACCGTAAAAGCTTCGCGGGTCGGTTACCTCATACGGACGAAAAAAATTCCCAATCTAAATCATTACACACCTTCTTCCATATCATATCTTGTTCTAATTGTTTTTCACGGTCCTTCATCATAGGAATATATGGTAAATATTGGGTTTGGTCCAATAATACACATAACTGATAAAGAGTATACGTATAATTAAAGAAATTCGTTCGATTCACAGGACAGTGTACCGCCCACGGTTTTTGAATCTCAATAAAAAGCACACATAACGTTTCGTGTAATTCTTCATTCATAATCGGCGGTTTTATTCCAAATAAAGAATTAATGTATTGAATATGCTCAAAATATTTATTAAAACCTAGTTTTCTTAATATGTCCCTCATTTTATCATAATTAATAAGCGACATATCTTCAATACGTTCCTTCTTAATTCGAGCTTTAATAGCATTAATGACCTCTTCCGGAATCTGCGTAGTTTCCTTTGCTTGAAATTGCGATAAAATTTCCTTAAAATGGTTCAAACGAATATATGCAGTATAAGAAACTTCATTTGGTGGCTCTTTATTGGTTGGTTTTGAACTATCCACAATATATGTAATAAATTTACCACAACCTGGATTATTACAAATTAAAATGCCCTCTTCATCTTGTGGAATCATTTCACCATTATTGCATATTTCACAGACATCAGAAGTAATCATAAAGTTTTGTATGCTTGCCAATTCATTACTTACGTTTCTCCAATAATTTTGATACGCTTTTTTTGATTGAGCATATTTATCACTTTGTAAATTTGTTGCTTCAGGATTTATGGACTTTATTTTAAAAAATGAATTTACTACGTTCGAATTTTGCGTATTCGCAGACCCACTCGATATCTGTTGTTTTTGTTCAAAGTAATGAAAAATATATTTAGAATTATCTAAAAAATATTTTTTCTTTTCACCTTTTAATGATTTTAATTCATTACGTAAACTTTGTATTTTATCTTTTATATCTAAATATTTTTCAATTTCAGTTTCGTTTAGTGTCTTTATACTATCTTTAAGAACAACGATTTCCATTTCTATTTTTGGTATTTTAGTTGTTTCTATCTCATGAAAATGTTCCAATAATTCATTATGTTTTTCATCTATTGTATTTGCTTGTTGTTTTTGTAATGTTTTTTGATTTTTTTGTTGGTTCATTATTATATAAGTTAATATGGTGTTTTTATGTTAGTTTTATTTTCTGAATATATTTTAATAGTATGGTAGATATAGTTTTACAGAATAATCATGATGCTATTTTTATGATGGCCATGATATTTATACATGATTTTTTACACGATTTTGGTAATCTTTCGGGTAGAATAAAATCAATTAAATCAGAAATAGAGGAATTTACAAAATATATGTCTGAAAAAACACAAAGGGGTGGTAATCCTAGGGATTTTTTTGACGATGAAGAAGATAATGAGTCAGATGTATTATCCATTTTAGAAAAATGGACTGAATTTCTTATACCCTCGGAAATTTCCGAATTCTTTCCTCAAGTACCAGCTAGTGATATTCAATCATTACAAACAACATATAATGCACTTTTAAAAGGTCGTGCAACAAGATTACGTGCTAGAGCAATTCAAATTATACAAGATTTTGTACAGGAAACAAAATTATATGTCTATGGGTTTGTTTATTCTGAAGAATCTCAAACTGGTGGTAGGTACGGAGATACATTAACTATGAAACAATCAAATCCATTACGAACAAAAATTAGATTTGAACCTAACCAAAAAGTTTTATTAAAACCAGCACAAAAAAAATTCACAGCACATTGTCAATATATGAGAACTGCTATTGATAAAGCAATTTATAAATCTTCACATAATAAAGAACTCGTTCACTATTTTAATTTTATGAAAACATTATATCTACACTATGAAGACGAGAATAAGAATCCGTATAGTATATTTAATAATACACATATTGAAAATGCATTAATACTTTATTTATTAGATGCGAAAATTGTAAATAGTAACATACATTTCATTTTAGAATCATTACAACTACAATATAGTTTGCATTACAAAAAAGATAAGATAAAAGGTGGTGATCCTCAAGCGATACAATCTTATATTGAAACAGAATTTGCAGATATATTTTTCGTTATTTTGGGAGCAGGAACAGTAGAATCTATCTATTCTGATTATACTGAACCAACGAAAAATGCAGAATTAAAGTCTAAAATAGATGCTTTAGTTACAACAGTAAATCGTGATAGTGAAACTCTCGGAATTATAAGTCCAAAAATTTTTAAATCATACATAGAGATCGTAAATTCTAAATATGAAATTTATAATGTTATGTCTCCAGACAATAGAAAAAAGGTAACAACAAAAAAAGAATTTGTTTCAGCGTGTATAAATTTATTAAAGCATATTTATAATACTGTATTCCAGCATATTGAAAGTATAAATGCCAAATTAAGTGCCGAAGCAAGTAAATCCGCATCTAAGAGCTTAAGTGCTGAACAAAAGGAAGGTCCACAAATGATATTAGTTACTGTAGCAAAAGGTGGTAACCAATTTATATTAGCAAATTTGGATAAAACAAGTTCTGATTTTGATACAAACACAGTATTTAAAAAAGAAATAGAAATAATTGATAATATTATAACTACTAAAAAATTTACATCGGATACTATTGATGAAAAAATAAAAGATGCCTTTACTAGTTATGCTAAATCATTAAATCCAGATAAATTATTAACAAGTCAGAAGGCAATAACCGATTTAGTAACTCAAAAAAGAAGAGAAAAAAAAAATGTAGTTGCTATTAATAATGCAGCTACGGATGCGTTAGAACAAATAGGATTAGATAAAGATTCACATATTTGCCCAACAAGTTCTGTCTGTGACGCACAAGGCTCGTTCGGTAGCTGTCCACCAAATAAAACAATCTCGAATCGGGAATTCTATCCTATGGATTTTAAAATTAAAAATGCAGATGAAAGTGTTTACTATCATGGAAGCACATCATTAACAACAAAGGGTAAAAACACAAAAACAAAAATAAAATTTGGTGCTGAAGTAAATGATTTCTTTTTACCAGAAGTCCAAATAGATATTGATATTACTGAAAAAAATAGCATTAACATTCTTGGTGCAAACGAAAATTATAAAGAATTGTTAAACACCATAGTATCGATTTGGGATAAAATATTTAAAGGACATAATCCATCTACAATTACAACAAAAAAGTTATGGGATGCATTATTAAAAGATACTGTATTTATTGAATTTGTATCCGCAGGGGCTGTAAAAAGTGTTGGCGATATATTCCAAGAAATAAATTCAATTGCAGAATTCGGTGGTTATAATGCAACAGGATTAGCTGCAAAATTTTCTAAAGAGTTTCGTGTAGGTGCTAATGGTGACCGTCCATCCGGCGTACGTGCAGGTTATTTATTATTAAAAGGAATTTCGGGTATAAATAACAATTCTTTGGCAGGTTATTTCTCTACTGGTGGATATGTTGCTATTCGAAGTGATATACCTACAGTTTTTCTATCTTCACCAGCCCCAAAAAAAGCTAGAACAGAAAAAAAGGCAGGTGGAAGTAGAAAACTTATAAACAAAATCAATAGAAAAACTCGTAAATACATGAAATTTCCATTATAATTAAAATATATATGTCTGTACCAGTTCAAATAGAAATACCTAGCGAATCTTCGTCTACTATTCAAATACAAAAGAACCAATTTAAAAAAATGGTATTCATTATGAATGCATTAGAACAGGGATGGAGTGTAAAAAAATCTGTTGATTCTTATATTTTTACGAAAAAACATGAAAATAGACGCGAGATATTCCAAGAGAATTATTTAGAGAACTTTTTGATTTCTAATTTTTCTAATGACTTACCTGAAATTTCAAAGAAAAACAACTAGATATTTAGGAACTTTATGGGTTGTAATTAATTTCTATGGATATGATGTGTAATCATTATTATTTTTGTACTTTTTAATACAAAAATACTAGGTTTAGGGAAAACTTAATTATAATTAATTAAATTCTTTTTTTTCAAATTATTTTCTTTGTGAATAGTATAAGGAAAATCTTCCAAAATGGCTGGTGGTTTAATGCAATTAGTCGCCTATGGCGCCCAAGACGTGTTCCTTACTGGAACCCCCGAGATCACTTTCTGGAAGGTGTCATACAGACGCCACACCAACTTTGCTATGGAATCCATCGAGCAAACATTCTCTGGCCAAGCCGATTTCGGCCGCCGTGTAACATGCACAATCTCCCGTAACGGAGATCTTTGCTACCGCACATACCTTCAAGTTACTCTCCCTGAGATTAACCAATCCTTATACACCGGTAGCGCCTCTGCCAACCAAGGTGTATATGCCCGTTGGTTAGACTACATCGGTGAGCAACTCATCGCCCAAGTTGAGGTTGAGATTGGTGGCCAACGCATCGATCGCCAATATGGTGACTGGATGCACATCTGGAACCAACTTACCATGTCCTCCGAGCAACAACGCGGATACTTCAAGATGATTGGTAACACCACCCAACTTACATACATCACCGACCCCACATTCGCCGATGTATCTGGTCCTTGCGCCAGCACCGGTGGCCCCAACCAAGTTTGCGCTCCCCGCAAGACACTCCCTGAGACCACCCTCTACATCCCCCTTCTTTTCTGGTTCTGCCGCAACCCCGGCCTTGCCCTCCCCCTTATTGCTCTCCAATACCACGAGGTCAAGATCAACCTTGACATCCGCCCCATCGGTGAGTGCCTCTGGGCTGTCCAAACCCTTACTGGTTCAATTGGATCCAGCAACACCACAACCATGTCTCTCTCTGCTGCCTACCAACAATCCCTTGTTGCTGCCTCCCTCTATGTTGACTACATCTTCCTCGACACCGATGAGCGCCGCAAGATGGCACAAAACCCCCACGAGTACCTCTTCGAGCAAGTCCAATTCACAGGTGATGAATCTGTCGGCTCTTCTTCCAATAAGATCAAGCTCAACTTCAACCACCCTTGCAAGGAGCTCATCTGGGTTGTCCAACCCGATGCCAACGTAGACTACTGCTCTTCCCTCGATTCCAACGGTATCCTTTACCGCACACTCGGTGCCCAACCCTTCAACTACACCGACTCCATCGATGCCCTCCCCAACGCCATCCATGCCTTCGGTGGACCCTTGTCCACCGGCTCTGGTGAAGGCGAGACTGGCTACATCAATACATCAGGCCTCTTCCAAATGCCCGGTGCTCTTGATGTCTCTGGCCCCGCCAACGCCGGCTCCCAATGGTCCAACGTACCATGGGGAACTGCTGCCAGTACAAGCGAGTCACTTGTCTCCGATGCTGGTGTATTCGTTCTTTCCGAGACCGCTTTAGACATGCACTGCTGGGGTGAGAACCCCGTCGTAACTGCCAAGCTCCAACTCAACGGCCAAGACCGTTTCTCTGAGCGTGAGGGCAGCTACTTCGACGTAGTCCAACCCTACCAACACCACACCCGTGCCCCTGATGCTGGTATCAACGTATACTCCTTCGCCCTCCGCCCTGAGGAACACCAACCCAGCGGCAGTTGCAACTTCTCCCGTATTGATAACGCTGTTCTCCAACTCGTTCTCTCTGCCCCCACCGTACAAGGTGTTGCCACCGCCAAGGTCCGTGTATACGCTGTTAACTACAACGTATTAAGGGTAATGTCGGGCATGGCCGGTGTGGCTTACTCAAATTAGTAAAATGTCTGGTATGGACGTTTCTGACCAACATCATGGCATATATCTTATAATAATATTTTCTGACCAACAAAAAATTTAATATAAATTGATTTGTATTTTTAAATACATATCAATCAGTTAGCTTTCTTTCTTCGAAGTTCTGCTATTTCTTTTGCTCTCATTTTCTTATAATCTTCATCTCCATATTTTTCTTTTAATTTTTCACGTTGTTTCTGCTTATAGAGTCTATTTGCTGCCCTAATTTCTTCAACTGTCTTTTTGTTTTTATTTACAACTATATGTTTGTTTCCTTGGACTGTATTATTTAGATTCTCTGTTTTAGTTAGTGTTTCTGGTATAAAGGTGTTTTGTAAAGGATGTTCTGTTAGTTGAATAGTATTGATTAATGTGGAGTTTTCATAATCTTCCTCAATTAAAACGTTACGGATATGATTATTGTGAATTAATAATAACCTGTTTATAATATCATCTAATTGATAATCTCTTTTCATATAATTACACTCTCCGCAACAACATTTTACATTATCTAATATATAACCTTTACTATTATCTATTCTATCTATTCCATTTTTATGAACATTGTTGTAACTTTTTCCACATAAATAACAATTACTTTTAGTAATGTTATTATAATCATCAATTGTTATTAAGAAATCTAATTGTTTCTTTAGTGCTCTATTTTTATACTCTGAGTAATATGTTCCTTTATGACTAGCAAAATACTCAGGATATAAATTACCAGATATCTTATTCTGAAAAGTCAATATATGTTCAACACGTTTTATAAATACTTCATCACTAGTTGATCCCTTCATATAATTACACATCTTGCAACAACTTACACAGTTATCTAGTATATAACCTTTGGTCTGGTCTTTTCTATCTATTCCATTAAACCCTCTTTCTTGTAAAGTTCCACAATAATAACAGACCTTCCCAACAATACTAATATAATCATCGTAACTAATAGTAAACTCTAATTTTTTAAATTCTGAATTTCTTGAATAAACATTATATTGTAATTGTCTACTATTTTTCTTATAATCATTAGCTAATAATGTTTTCTCTGGATTATTCTCTCTCCAATTCTTAGCATTTTCTGCTTGTTTTTTCAAATATTCTTCTGTTCCTAGATTTGCTATTTGGCGTTCTCTAGAATCCATCCACGTTTTTGCTACTTTCTCATAATTATCTTCTTTCCATTTTGCTTTTACTGCTCTATTTTCTGGTTTCGCTTCGTTTTTACGAGCAATTTCATTACGGTGTTCTTTATCACGTTTCGCGTCTTGAATCTTATTGTTTTCTCTACAATTAATGCATGTTTTTGTAATCGTTGATAATACACCTACAAAATTATCTATAGATAATTCTTTACAACAAGATGTACAGTATTTTGTTTTAGCATTTGTAACATCTATATTGCTATTGTTTTCCTTTATATTTACTCTTCGTTTCTTATCTTTTTCACGATCGTATTCTAAACAATTACCACATTTTGAGAATTTATAATCAATATCTAACTTTTCTCTGCAACCACGAATATAATTAAAACATAATTTTTTATTCTCTAGTTTTGCTTCATCTTCGAATAAACATAATTGGTGTTTTCCACAATAAATGTTTTCGTTACTTCGCTTAAATTTACAACCATCTTTTAAACATAACGAATTGTTTTCTAGTTTATTTATTCTTTTTATGCAATGTTCACATGTTTTCATATCACCTTCAAAATAACGCATTTTACGACATGTTTTACAAAATGTAAGATTATTCAACATGTTTTCAGTATAATCATTCATATACTGATGAATTTTACAGAACTTAGTACCATTTATGCAATCGTTTTTACAATAATTTTTATCCTTGTCTTTGCCAACACAATTTACCATTAAAAATATGGTAAATATGACATATTTTTATTCGAAAACTTTTCGTTCAATTTTTTATGAGAAAAATCTTCATATTAATTATTCGTCATAAAACAATATGAATAAAATTGATTTCGATAACTGTATCAAAATCAATAAATCTATTTCTGCCCATAAGTTTTCGCAAAATTATCTACAGGTTTCTTACTCTTACTCTTACAATTCTTTTCAAAAATTTCCATAGCTAAAATACAGTTTTGATTACGTATTCCTTCGATAGCATTACATTTTATATCGTGAACATCTTTTCTACACTTTACAAATTCTTCGCAAGAATTCATATAAATCTCTTTGATTTTCTCACAATCCATTATAAATTATGAGTATATTTTATCCATGAAGCTTTTCATAAAATTCCATATATTTTTTTTGTAATCCCACAGTATCAATACCATCTTTACTTTGTGGCCCAAACGATAAATGTGCTACATAAAAATCCGTATATAAAACATTTTTTATTCTTTTATCCCGAACATAATCAACTGTTATGTTTGCTTCATCACTATTTCCACAATAACGTATTTTATGCCAATTATTACATTTTATACCAAAGAAATTTATACTAAAACGAGTCTCAATTGGTATAACTTCGTTTGAATAATCATAATTTAAAAATGTTTCATAATTATTTAAAAAGTAGTCATGTATTAATTCTGCGTTTTTTCCACTTACGGTTAATGATCCAAACAATCCAGGTACAAAATTTCCATAATCATCCATAGCATTTGGATATTCGAGTTTCATTAATTTATTCGGGATTAATCCATATTTATTCTGTTGATAATATGCACAGACACCATTATTAATAATATTCGCAAAAACGATATCATTTTTATTATCATAACGAATATAATCTATAAAATGAGGGAGCTTATTTAAATCCATGTAAAGTATATCATCATCACATTTTAAAACAATATCATTTCTAAATATATCCTGATCATAATAGTTGTAGTAATTATGCCAAGGATTTTTTTGACAAGTATCCATAAAATAAAATTGAGATTTATCTTTTGTTTCATATTTGATATCCGCTGATCCTTCACCGGATGATTTAACAAATACTTCATCTAAATTGAAATTATAATCACATTCGAGTTTGGCTATCAATTTTAATTCTTTGAATAAACAAAGAAGTCCATTAATAATCATGATTTTAATATTTGTATAATTATTCATCATTATTACATGTTCATAATCACACATTTCATTACTAGGTACTTCAAATAATTCTATTTTATTTCTAATAAATTTAGTTCTTCTAGTGTTCCATCCACCAATAATAATTTCGTATTCAATTTCTAATGATTTATCTACAACTTTTACGGAAAATTCGTAATTTGTCATAATATTTAATTCGATATAATTTGATGAAATAACAGGATGAATTTGTCTATAAATACCATCAGTACTAGTTCTTCTTAAATGACTAATAGATCGTAGATACTCTTCATCTTTGGGATCCCTGGTGTAATTCCAATAATGTACTTCATCAATTATTTTTTTCTCCATAGCTTTTTTCAAATAACGATTTAATACTTCTAAATTATTTTTCCTACCAGCAAATATAGTAAGTATGACTGTCATATATTAATAAATAGATGACAATCCTTTTATTTATACCTATTACTTTTGTAATTATATTTATTGAAGTAATGAATCAAACAACTCATGATTTTTTCGTATGAGCTCGTCTCTCTCTGATTCTAAAGATTGGATATCCATATTTTCTAAGAGAATATCGTTTTCAGAATTTTTATCAAATTCTATTACGTTTTTGAATTGATAATATGAATTTGTTTCTTTGGAAATAATTAATGGAGTTAATGTTGAAAATGCGATAGGAATGGATCCTGACATAATTTCTGAAGTATAGTTTTTACTTTCTGTTAAATCTGTTATTACATAACGGGCATTTGATAATATATTAAATAAATAATTCGTATTGATATTACTGTATATGTGTATTTCTATTGAAGTATCTAATCCAGTAAATTTATCTATAGACATATTTCTTGATATTGCATGAACCACTATTTTTTTATTAGATTTAATTCTGTTTATTACATTTACGTTATAATTCATAACACTATCTCCTAACAATACAATATTGCATTTATCTTTTTCTATTAGTTCTTTTTTTTTACCACTATTTATTAATGGATATATTGGCAACGCCCAATTTCTATAATATTCATTAGAAAAGGGACGGATTGCTATACGTTTTTCAAATATAGGATTTCTAATTTTATAAAAATGATCAATACAAATGGTTTTATTGTTTGTTTCATTATCATTTATTTGGAAGCTCCAATCATCATCCGTTAATAATATTATAGAATCATAATTGTGTTTTTTAGATTCAAAATCAGAAACGTTTTTGTACTCTATGTTATTATTAATAAAAAAATTATTAAAAAAATCTATATAACCTTGGTCTGTATTACAGTTACAAAATATTGCTAATGAGTGTTTTTTTAATATACAATAGTGAATTATGTATCCATACAATTCGTGATGACTATGTAATGCATTAAAAATTGCTATTTTCATAATATAATATAATTTTTTGTTTTAATATATTTTGTATTAAATAAATAATTTATTTATGAATCCATAATCACCATCGCACCCATTATTTTGAAATAATGGATCTGTGCAAGTCCAACCCAACTCTTCTATTATTTTAACACTTTCATCACACATTTTTGCTCCTTTATTATATTCTACGTGTTGTAATTCCACTATCATTCTGCTACTATTCTTTAGTGTTTCTTCACCTCCATAAAGAACATCTAATTCAGATCCCTGAACATCAATTTTTATAAAATCTGGTAATGGAAATCCTCTTTCTTTTACGATTGTATCCAAAGTTTTTGTTTTTTTTTCAATAAATTTATTTTCTGGGAAATAATCACCTCCGTTATAAATCTCTCTATAATAAGAACTTCCTGTTGGAAAATCATCATTTTGATAAAATTTAACAACATAGTCGTCTTTGTTTGATAATACTCCAATATGATAATCGTAACCGTTGTACAAAAATTCTGCTGGTTCAAAAGCATCAAACAATATTATCTTCGCTTCTGGCCATATTTGTTTCGCATATGTAGTCCAATGTAATACGCAAGATCCGATATCATATATTACTTTTGGTTCAAAACCTTCTCTTTTTAACTTGCATAAATATTCAATATGATTATCTGGTAAATGTTTCTCCTTTGATAGGTTAAATAAATGTTCTTGTAACATAATATACGTTTTATATGTTGTAGTTTTTAAATGATTTACTATACCTATAATTTTAGTTATACCCAATATTTAAATATGCATTCCCGTCAAATTTTATCATAATGTATTTCTCATCAACACATCTAACATAATCATAAAAATAAATATCTTCGTTTTTTCTTCTCAGTTGTTGCCAAACAGGTTTTATTTGTGTAAAGTATAAAGCTATAATGCCTTGATCATTTGTTACAGAAATAGGATATTCGAATAATAAATCAAATAAATTAGAAACTGTGTTATCTTCTATTATATTTGTATCATATAACATACAAGTTGTTTGAAAATACTCTGCTTTCATATTATAATTTGTTTTTAATAATTCAAAAAGCCTTTCTGTTTTTACAAATTGATCACCAATTTTTAAACCCTTTCCGGGTGTTTCAGGAATACATGTAGTCGCAGTTTCATTATCAACACCATCTCTATTTGCGAGTAAAGTATTTCGTTTCTTTTCATTTAATATAGGTAAAATATCGGACATTATTATCATACCACAATCAATATAAAAAACATAATTCCATTTTTTAAAATAGTTATCAAATAGATAAAATTTGTTTAATTGAAACATTTTATTATACCAGTGAGGTAATCTATTTAAAGATTCTTGTTGTTTAATAAATATTTCATTAAATTTAACTGCTGGAAATCTTTTAATTATTATGTTGTTGTCCATTATAAATTTATCTTTATCAATATCAATTAAATCATCAAATACTACCAATACTATTTCGCCAGAATAGTTTCCAATTTTTATTAATTGATGGCAAGTACTTTTAAATTTATCGTAATAAGCTTCGTTACATAAAAATGAGACACATAAATCTGATTGCATTTTTGTAAATGAAACTTATGTATTTATATATTTTAAGTTCAAAAGTATTTAGTATTTTTATTATTTATAATATATAAAAATGTTGAAAAGCAATATACCAAAAAAAATTGTTCAAACATGGGAACATAAGAATATAGACTCTGAGTTTCAGAAAATTATTGACTCATGGAAAATAAAAAATCCTGATTACGATTATTATTTGTATGATAAAGACGAAAGGTTAGAATTTATTAAACAAAATTTTAATAATATTGTTGTAGATACATATAATAGAATTATTCCTGGAGCAAACAAAGCAGATTTTTTTCGCTATTGCTATTTATATATTCATGGGGGGATAACTACAGATTTAGATACTTTATGTATAGGAAGCTTAGATAATTTTTTATTACCAAATATAGAATTACTTACAACAATTGATTTAAATCATACACCGAATGAAGGACAACATAATTTAGCAGGAGGTACATTAATTGCAAGTATTCCAAAACATCCTGCTATTTTTGAATGTATTAATAGTATAGTTTATAATTTTCGAAATAATATAACATTTCCCGGTAAATTAGATTTTACTGGACCAGGTGTGTTAGGCAGGTCTGTTAATAGATACCTGGGAAATATAGAAACTGAATCTTTTGTAGGTAAAGAAGGTATAATAAAGAATATTCACTTATTAAAATTTCAAGAAGGAACCGAATATTTTATGGATATAAACAATAATATTTTAGGTCAAAACAAAAATGGAAATCCAGAAATAGTAAGATTATATGATAAAGAATGCGATAATGTTAAAAATTACGTTTCTTGGTGTGGTTGTTCAACAGATGAATTAACAATAAAACCAGATAATAGAAAAAACATCGCTTTATTTATTTATGGACAATTTCGAAGTTATAAAAAAAATTTGCGAAACAATATAAAAATGTTAGAACCAATATTAAAGACTCATAATGTTCATGTATTTGTTTTATCTGATAAATTAGAGTCAGGAAAATATAGTCAAGATAATGAGAATGATATAAAAGCGATTTTTAAAGAGTTCTATTTTAATATACATTTTTTTGATTATGTGGAAAGTTATGATAATACTGAAGAAATAAAAATATCAAATTCTTATTTTAAAAACGTAAAAAATAATAATGGAATAGGAATAGGAAATTTTTTTCCACCTAAGTTGCATTACAGAATATTTTTATTAAATAAAATTAAAAATGATTATCTCGAAAATAACAATATAAATATTGATTTAACAATTTACTGTAGATTGTTTGACATTATAATTAAGAATAACCTACCCTTTCAAGAAATAGAAAATGAAGTTAATCTCTTATATAGTAATGATAACGTTATATATGGATCTTCTGATACTTTTTTCATGGGTTCTAAACATGCTATAGATTACTTATCAGAACTTCCATTAACATTCAATTATGAAAAAATGTATCATGATGATATCTGGAATGATGATAAATTTGTTGAATTAAGTTCTTCGATTGACCGATGTTTATACGAAAATAGAGCAACATATTCACCAGAAATTCAATATATTTATCATATATATTCTAGTAAATATTCCTATAAGAATATTAGATCAGATGCTTATAACCCTAAAACAATAAACTCGCTTTATTATGTAATTTTAGATCCTGAAAGAAAATAATATATATCTGTATAGATATATATTACAAAAATAAAAACTAACTATGCTTTAATATATGTTATTTTATTCTTCAATTTTTAACTATTCATGATAGAATTAAACAATATATGATTCTTTTACACAATTTTGCGTTAAAAACGCCCTTATGGTAACATTACCTTCACTCATTTACATCCACGAAGTTGGCGTTTTGAATGAGAAAAGGTATAAGAAATCTAATATTTATGTATTATTTCCAATAATCTATTTGTAATATCCACATTTGAATACTTTTTACCTACCTCTAGACCTTTTTCAATATAACTACGTCGTAATTCTTCATCATTTTCTAGTTCATTTATCTTATCCAAATATCGACCTAATAAAGGTAACCCAAAATTTGCATTTGTTTTTTTCCAATACAATAAATCTTCTTCTGGAATTATTCCATCTGTATCAACATAGCAAATCGAATCCCTATATAATTCTTCATAAACTGCTATCTTTGGTGCGATTACAATAACGCCATGTAATAATGCTTCTAATACTACATACCCAAAGGTATCATAATGTATCATATTATTTTCCATATCTATAAGAGGATATACAAAATATTTACTCTTTTCTAAGTAACGGAATATATCTAATTTTGAACAACCATCGGTTTGTATTAATTTATTGTTTGAGTTTGTTAAATACCGGTGCTCATCCGCATAGGTATTCGAATATAAATTAAACCCATCTAATCTATTTACTACCTCAGTTGCTAAATGTAATCCTCTTCCGACACAAGCAAAGAAACAAAGACTATTTTCCTTTTTTAATATGTCAAATGGCTGAACATCAGTTAAATCAATTGAATTTGGTAAAATACAATTTTCATACTCTTTTAAAAAAGGTTGTGCATTTTCTATATTCATTTTACTAAACTCATTTAAATATGAGATTAAAATAAACTCTTTATTTATATTGAAAAAGGACTTGTTTTCTTGAAAAAACAAATCATTATGCATGATGAGAATAATCTTTTTTACAGAATATATCTTATTCAAAATGATAAAGTCTAAGGTTTGATTCGTTGCAATAATATAATCACAACAAGTATTCTGAAAGTTCTCATAATTAATATAATTTACGCCCATATATGTTGTCTCTTTCATAAAATTAAAAATAGATACAAAATCTACTTTGTGACCTAATTTAGCTAAGCCTTCTGCCAAATACATAGGACCCCCATGTGATCCGGATACTCCTTTCGTAAATCTAGCTGTTTCACCGTTCCAATTTTGTCTATCGAATGATTCTACAAATATAAAATGCATATAAGTGTTTATGGTTTACTTTTTTATATAATTTTGATTACAAACTTTTATTAAACGTTAAACGCGAATTGTTTATATCTAATAAAAGACTTAAATATTTAATATGTTAAATCAATAATGAAAATTCTATACAGGATTAGTAATGGCGGAAATAATAAAGTAAAACCAGAGTATGTTTACGATAAAAAACTTAAATCTACGTAAACTAGTGTCGTGTATTCCAACAGTATCTACACACAGGGAAACAGATTGGCTTGCAAAATTTGTGGATTGGGATAAAGAATTTTATCTGTCGATTGAAAAATCATCAATTAACGGTGCTTATAATTTTTTATCATAAACTGTAAAAATAACACAATTAAACATGCAATATATAAATCAAAGACAATAATAACCCTCTGGTTAACCACAGACTCTTTATTATAATAAAACCAAGGAAGTGCTAAAAATCCAAACGCTAGTTGTCCAACTTGTGCAGAAGTAATATACACCTTATACTTATTAATATGTGGCCGTATTTTATCAAATAAAGATAAAAAATAATACCCATACATTATCGTATGGATGCCGGAGTTTATTAGCGAAGCAAAATAAACACCTTCGAATTCATAAATATATCCTAAGTGCCATACAAACGTAGCACCTACATGATGAAACTTCTGTAGAAAAATAGGCTGTTTCTTTTTAGCATATAATATCATCGTATCTGCATATTCATAATATTTTGACATGTAAAACAAGAATAATATCCATCGTATACCTGGACTATTAAAATAGAATCCTGATTCTGAAGATACACCTTTTTCTATTAAAACCTTGAACAAATTTACGAAGGTATATAGACTAAATAAACACAACCCATAATTATGGATTAGTGAGAACTTATACACAATACTAGGACGTATTCTTTCGAAATATTTTTTGGGTAAGGTTAAATATTGTCGAGATGCTAATATAGGTAAGGTCAAATGTAACATTTCTATATGTAAATAACTCAAATGGTATTTATATATTTTACGTTAATGTTTTTTCGTAGAACGTTTTGATTTTTTGGTTTTACGTGTTTTGCGTGTTTTTTTGATGGTTTTATCTTTGCCTCCGTGGATTTTACATCCTAATTCTATTAATTTATTTTTATTATTATCTATTTTTCCCTTGAGAAGTTTAATATCATTCTTTTCTTCCTTACTGCAGGCAAATAATCTGCTGCATTTTTCATTTAAATCGTTAATTCTTTTTTTATAATCTTGTATATTAGTATTCATTTGTGTGCATTTTTTTCTATTAAAAATGCTTTTCATATCAGTTTCAAGTGTTGAAAATTCCTTCCTTAACTCAACTAATTCTGTATCCACGCTTTCAGATTCCGTAGATGACACAGTATTCATAGATGCTGTAGATGCTGTAGATGATGATCTAGATTTAGTTTCAACGTTTGGATCTTCTATGTGACGAATAATATCTACCATTTTTTGTAAACGTGTTTTTATAGCAGGATCAGTTTCGTTTTTTGCATTTTCAGATGCAGTTTCTTTTGCAGTTCGTGATTGTTCTCCGTTTATCCAAGATCCCCAATTGTTTATTTTTCTACCTTTAAAATATAAAAAGGATTGTCCAAATAATTCAGTATTTTTTATTTTATTTATTATTTCCTTATTATTATCAGTTACTATTATTTCATAAAGTAAATCAACAAAATCGTTAATTATTTCATTTACATCTGGAACTGTTTTTATTATTAATGACGCAGTCCACTTTTTACTTAACAGATGAAATAAAGTTTGTTCAGTATTTTCATTTATGACAAGAGTTGCTATAGTTGGACATATAACTTTTGTGAAATCATATTTTTTTAAACCGTCAATTACTGATTTTTTATCATTAGATTTTAATAAATCAAAGAATACTTTTAAATCACCATCGAACGGCGTTGCTCCTTTAATACAATTCGCCATACTACTATTTTATATATTAAACTCCCAAAAAAATATAAAAACGTAAAACACTAAATATAATAATGTCTCTCAATATTTCTACATTAAATACGCAAAATGATTTATTAATGAAGAATTTGATGGAATTTTATAATCAACACGAGAACCTTACAAAAATGATGCATATTATTAATGGCGAATCTAAAATTTCATTACGTATTGTCGACTGGTTTGTTACTAACTTTGCTAAAAAATACTATACTGTTTATGAATTGGACCCTATAAATGGGCGAAATGGATCAAACGAAAAAATCCGCTTCAAAGTTTATAATGATTACAAACTCAAGCTGAAAGCTTACAGCAAAAGACGTTTTGATCCGTTTTGTCGCTGGGAAAGGATCTCAATTCCGTACGATTCTGAAAAAATTATGGAGACCACGATTGGTCAACTCAATTTTTTTAAATGGGCTATCGAAAATAAAATCGTTGATTTTATTGAGACGAATTATGCAGACATAGAGAATGATATGAATCATCGTAATAGTACATCGAAACGTCGTAGTCCTAACGATTCTGAATCCGAACCGGTGGATAATTCGAAGACGAGAAAGAAGCGTGAAGAGTTATCTGTGTCTGCATGTAAATGCATTAAGAAAGAGACGGTGAAGATTATAGTGAAATTCAACTGAACCATCGTACATTTTAGGTTCCATTTTGTTAGCAATTATGGTAAGGGCCTATCACTTTCTCTTGTGAGAAGACGTTGTTAAAATGTTCGTTTTTGATTCTAGAAACAAAAACAAAAGCGACAGAAAAAAGCAATTTAAAACATATTCGCATGATAAAGCATTCAAACGTTTGCTCCTGAACAATCAGGAGCAAACGTTTGGTCACCCTTTGGGGTTACCAAAAATATTACATTATATTTAATCCCTCAAACCCGTACATTGATTACCAGGTTTATAATTTTTATATGTTTTATTCGCTCTTTCAACTACATCATATCCTACACGTAGTGGTAGAATCAAAACTTCAGATACTATCAAAACACCATACCATAAATAATCGCCAGTATTCATCATTTTGTTTTTATTTAAAAAAATTAAATAAAAACCCCAACATTGATCAATTTTTTACCAATTATTATACTCTCTTTCATGATTCACGGCTTCCTTTATGTATCGAGAAATCTGCTTCAACCATACATTTCCCTGATCTGAAGAATCTTCTGGGTCATAGGTAACGTTTTGATTTGTCTTGATTCTTAGAGCATGGGGTTCCTTATCTAACCATTCGTCATGATACTTCTTACACTTTTGCAAATACTCCAAACTAATACCTCCCTCGCCTTGTCTACTACGTTTCTCAACACGTTCCTTACAAACCTCAGCATCAGCATCAATGTACACTATACCATTAATTCCAATATCATCTGAAAACTCCTTATAAAATTTTTGATAAATCTGATAACAAACATCATCAATCTTCCCATCATCATACAACATCTTTGCAAAAATCCGTTTATCCGCAGCCAAAGAACGCTCAACGATAATTGCCGAAAAATGTCCTGAACCAGTTTTAATAGCTTCCCGAACCATAGATAATCTTGACGCATATGCCATAACCTGAAATGGAAACGAATACTTTTCTGGATTCGCATAAAACTTTTGTAGGATATTTTCACCGGTCTTTGGATCTTTAATTTCTTCCCATACATCCAACGGTTCTCTCAAAAACATCACAGACTTATCGTCTTCATAATATTTTTCTAGGTTTTCAAGGATGGTGGTTTTTCCAGAACCAATATTCCCTTCGATAGAAATAATAACAGGTCTTTTCAACATGGTTTGATTTATTTTAAGTTAGAATCATAAACCCGGATCAATTTTTTAGAAGGATCAAAATAATTAAGGATTAAAAGGAAACCTGGGTTTCCTTTTCTAGATCAAAGAAAAACATTTGAAAAAGCCGCCCATTTTCAATACAATTTCCAAAATATTCTGAAGCAGCATGTATCATCTGTGCATCAAATAAAACCAATCGATTATATTTATTTCCTACCACATCTACCACATCAAATTGGGTACCATCTAAAAATCCTGTTTTAAAGACATTATAAAAATCATTATTCAATTTCATATTTTTTGTTATTTTAGAACGATAAAATGTAGTTCCCGTTTCGGGAGGTGCATCTGGTGTTAAATAAATTATTCCAGCATATTGTTGTTCATCAAAATGATATACTAATTGTTCTCCAGCAATACAAGATTGAAAACAACAATTTACACCATAACGCTCCCAATTCCGAATCCTACATCCTAATATTTCTTCAAACCGTGATTTTAAATTTGGGAATCTATACACAGTATCTGTCCGTTTTCCTTTATGATATTCTGGATGTGCTTTAAAATTCTGTTTTAATGCAAATTCACGTATTTTATCTGGATGTTTATAAAAATCATCAACGACGATAAAAGATGGTATATATTTTTCCCTGGTCTCAAAAAAAAGAAAATCAAAAACCGTACTCCACCCATCATCCAACTTCATTTCTAAAGTTAGGTTTTCAATACTATCGGAATTTTCTATATTTATTACAAATCCACATTTCTCTACTTGGGGATTACCGTAGGATTCGCAAACATCTATTCGGTTTTCTAGTTGAAACATATCAACTTCGTCATAAATAAAATCATCGTTATATTTTAATCGAATAGGTAAAACACCAGATATCTTATGAAAACACCAGCCGACAATATATATTTTATCATTATTTATAGAATAATCTTGTACATATCCTAGAACACTTTCTATTAAAGTGTCGTGCATAATTCTTTTTTATTGTGTTAAGATAAAAAAATTTAATTCACAGAACATATTATATGGTAAAAGGAATCATTATCCCTATTTTAGAAAAATATGAAGAATTATTAATATGTAATCTACATATTTTAAGAAATGATTTGAAATGTAAATTACCTATTGAATTATGGCAAATTGGGCAAGAAATTAGTGATTCTATGCAAAAAAAATTAAATGCACTACAAGATTCATTTCAATTATCTTTTCAAGATGTCTGCGATTATACAGATAATCCAGAATATTGGAAAGGGTGGCAAATTAAGGCATTTATTTTGAAACATACAAAATTTGATGAAGTTATTTTATGTGATTGCGATAGTGTCTTCTTACAAAATCCTGAAATCATATTTGAAGATCAAAATTATAAGAAAACAGGTACATATTTTTTTAAAGATTGGATTAAACATGAACCTCTAGATCGAAATATAGAAATTCCTGCTAGAAAAGAATTCATAAAGAAATTATTACCAGAAAAAAGACAGTATTTCCCTGAGGAATGGAATTATATTTATGGATTACCAGATACAGTTCAACCTATGTGGTATTATCAAGAATCCGGAGTTGTATACTTGAATAAATTAATGCACGCTGATGTAGTAGAAACAATTTATGAATTAAACTATAACTACGAAGAAACCTATAAATACGTATATGGAGATAAGGAGACATTTTGGTTAGCATGTGTTATGAATAATAAACCCTTTTTTATGAATAAAATTCATGGGGAAAATTATTTTATAAATCCCAACTTACCTCATTATGGAAATACATCTTTTTCTCATGTTTATAATTCAAATTTTTTGTTTTCACAGAAAGCTTATCCAAAAACCGAATTAGATAAACCATAATTCATATATAGATCCAGATATACTAGTTTCTTCTATAATTTATATAAAAACGCCGTGTTTATAATTCTATAAATGAGTTTTTTTGTAAACACGTTAAACAAAATAGACGTTGAATGCCCAAAAATAATAGTTGAAACAGGAACATATTTGGGTCATGGAATAAAGAGTTATTTGGAGAGCAATTATTTTACTAAAATTTATTCCATAGAATTATCTAACAAGTATTATTTACTTAATAAAGAACAATTTAAGGAGTGTTCAAATATTGAATTATTAGAAGGTGATAGTTCAACCGTTATAAAAGATCTAGTAGAAAAATCTTTATTAGAGGATGAACCAATATTATTTTACTTAGATGCCCATTTTTCAGGTGGTGATACTGCAGGCGAAAAATTATTTAATGGTTGCCCTCTTCTTAATGAATTGGAATCCATTTCTAATAGAACTGTAAAAGGAGATGTTATATTTATTGATGATATGCGATTAATGGGTAATGCGATGTGGGACGGAATAGATGATGGGGGTATATATCCAAGAACTTATTTTGATTTTACTCATATTTCAGCTGAAAATATTATGAAGGCAATTAGTAAACGAAATATTAGATTAATTAAAATGTGTGATAACGTAGACCAATTAATAATTGTGTTTGACTAGTAAAAGATTATGCATAAATATTTTTCCCTTTCCATAATTCATGATAAGATGGAAGGGGTGAATTTCTTGTAAGATAATAATCTTTATAGATTGCCAAAATCGGATTTCCATCGAATGAAATGCATGTATTTGTTGTATTACCTATTTTACACTCGCCTAGTTTCAATCGCATACTATAAATCTCTTCAGTTGTAAATTCCTTTTTTAATAATAATGGACCTGTAGGTTCTAATGAACTTGTTCCATAAAAATTAGTCTTCACATTTTTAACAATATTTTTAATACAATTTAATAACTTTTCATTCCCAGGTTTACATATCATAAGCGCGTTGTACACGCCCGCACCACTTTTATTTACATCCTTTACAAAATATTCATCGTTTATTAAATCAATAAATTTAAAATCATTTACCGGATAATATTTTATATCCAAGTAAATGCCTCCATATTTATATAAAATACAATACCTCCATAAATCCGCTTTATAAGCGCCAGGGATTAAAGAATTATAGGCATCTATTACTTCTTGATCAAAATTATCCTGAATAAAATTTGTACACTCATTATCATCATATAAATAAAATGTGAATTCAGGATTGCTATCTTTTAATTTATCTACGCATGCTTTCATCCTAGAATTTAATTTTTTAGTATACCACGTTTGATAAATAGTTAAGGGAATAACTTGTTTATCTAATGTTATAAAGCTCTCATTATATTTATTTTTGAAGAATAATACCAGGAGCGATAATAAAAACAATACAATAAAACAAATAATTATATTTTTAATACTCATATATACTATAATTATGTATTATTATTTTTTAATTTTGTTATTGATTTTCTTTGTTTTATTTCTTTATTATAATTTTTATAGCAATATAAAAAACAAAGTAATTGTAACAAAAAATTTAGAAATAACTACCCCTAAAATCCCTAAAATAATAATACAAACATGGAAAACAGAAGCTATACCTCAACGATATATGGAATTAATTGATAGTATTAAAAAAAATAATCCAGACTATGAATATTTATTTTTTACAGATGATAACATCAAGGTTTTTTTAAAAACATATTACCCGGAATATTACCAAACCTATTTAAATTTACCGATTAAGATACAGAGAATTGATTTTTTTAGGTATATTGTGGTCTATCATTTTGGTGGATTTTATATGGACTTAGATATGCTTTGCTTGAAATCGTTTGATAACTTATTAGGATATGATTGTATTTTCCCGGTGGATGAATTCATTTATACACATTTACGTGAGTTAAATAGATATAAACCATTTTGCGAGAAAGGATATAATTATTTAATTGGACAATATGCGTTTGCTGCTGTACCGAAACACCCATTTATTAAGAAAATAATTGATACAATTCATAAGAATTTAAATTATTATGTAAAACATGTGAACTATACATCTGAAGAGTATGTCTATAAAACAACAGGGCCAGATTTTATTACAAGTTTATACATAAATTATCCAGATAAAAATGAAATATTTATACTTGATAATGGAAACCGGCAATTTTTTGGAGATTATGCTGAACATAAATTTTTTGGGACGTGGAAATAAAATATAATAATAATATAGTAAATTATTATTATGAAATTTGATATACATAAATACATATTCGTAGCATTTTCTATTGTGTTCATTACTTTTTTTATAATATGCTTTTATCATACGTATTTAGGGAAGATTTATGAAGGGATTGAATTGCAAGGTAATTGGAATGACTATACTCCAGGTTATATGATTGGAAGACGTAGTATTGCCGCAAGTGGTACTGGAACTCAGATACCTACTAAACTTGATGTTTATGGGTTAGTAAAACCACTTGCTGATGAAATAAATAAAGTGGAAAATACTGGAGGTCCTAAAGGTGATAAAGGTGATCGAGGTGATCGAGGTATTCAAGGTATTCAGGGTATTCAAGGTGATCGAGGTATTCAAGGTGATCGAGGTATTCAAGGTATTCAAGGTGATCGAGGTATTCAAGGTATTCAGGGTATTCAAGGTGATCGAGGTATTCAAGGTATTCAAGGTGTTAAGGGAGATCAAGGAATTCAAGGTATTCAAGGAATTCAAGGTAATAAAGGTGATAAAGGTTATAAAGGAGATACAGGTGATAAAGGTGATAAAGGTGATAAAGGTATTCAAGGTATAAAAGGTGATCAAGGTATTCAAGGTATAAAAGGTGATCAAGGTATTCAGGGTCTAAAAGGCGATAAGGGAGATCAAGGTATAAATGGCTTAAAAGGTGATAAAGGAGATCAAGGTATTCAAGGCGCTAAGGGTGATCAAGGTAATCAAGGCATACAAGGTAAAGATGGTAAAGATGGTAAAGATGGTAAAGACGGTAAAGATGGTAAACAAGGTAAACCTGGACCAAAGGGATCATTAGGATTCGGATACTCAAGTATTAGTGGTATTAATTACGCGGATTATTTATAATAAAATTCGACTAGCCTTATATTTTAATATATCAAGCACTTTAATTGTCGTAGGAAATTCTTCTCTACCATAAATATCTTGCAATAACATCCATTCAAACATACCACCCATATAAACATATACATTCACAAAACCTAAGGATAGTAATTGTTTATATTTCTTTTCAGCTGTATCATCGTTTGTGTTTTTACCATAAACTATGATATATTTATCTTTAAATACAAACTGATTCAATAATTCATTTATAAGTTTCTCTTCCATATCATAACTTATCGTATTCATAATTAAACATTTTTGTTCATCAATAGGTAATGTATTAATTAATAAATAACGATCTTTATTTTTAATAGCATATTGTATATCTTCAAAGGTTACTTTTTTAATAGGAGTATTAAAAAACCCCGTAAACATAATATAGGAATTAAATAGTTTTTAAAGTATTTTAATATATAAAGATTATTTATAAAATCAATTTAGTGAATGACGGTTGTGAATAATATAGAAATCGATAATATACAATACCAACGAAATGTTATTAAGGACGCTATAAAAAACAACGAGTCCATCGATAACAAATTACATGTAGTAATTGTAATATCCAATCCATGTTTATTCGCTCGTAGATACATATTATTAAAAGAATTTGTTCAACGTATGGAATTAGAAGAATCAAACATAGAATTATATATCGTAGAATTAGCTTATGGAAAACAAAAATTTATCGTAACGAACTCGAATAATAAAAAGCATCTTCAAATTCGTACAGAACATCCGATTTGGCATAAAGAAAACATGATTAATATAGGAATTAAAAAACTATTGCCCGAGGATTGGAAGGCAGTTGCATGGATAGACGCGGATGTGGAATTTGATAATTCGAGTTGGGCAAAAGATACATTAAAAATATTAAATGGATCGAAAGATATCGTGCAATTATTTAGTCATTGTATTGATATGGATCAAAATGAAGAGGCCATGAATATATTTCCTAGTTTTTGTTTTCAATACACAAAACAGTTACCCTATAGTAAAAAGCCGGTTAATTTTTGGCATCCTGGTTACGCATGGGCTTGCACAAGAAAAACATATGATTTATTAGGTGGGCTATATGAAAAGGGTATTCTTGGTTCAGGAGATAATATTATGGCTCTCGCGTTTGTACAGAAAGTAAAACATGCTATGAACGAAAACTATACAGAAGATTATAAAGAATCGATGTACGAATTTCAAAGAAAGGCAAAAACTGTAAGAATTGGTTATGTACCTGGTATAATACGCCATTATTATCATGGTTCTAAGAAAAACCGTAATTATGAGAATCGCTGGAAAACATTAGTTACCCATAATTTTTCACCTTCTCAACATATAACGAAGGATGAAAATGGAATATTAATTCCCACAAAATCCTGCCCACCTGAATTATTAAATGATATCAATAATTATTTTAAAAGTAGAAATGAAGATGAAATGTACGAAGGAGGTGATTATAGTAAACGCATTCGAAGTTTTACTAGCGTAAAAGGATTTAACAGCATGAATAGTTTTAATAGTTTTAATAGCGCAGTATCTTTGACTGACTGTGAAAGTATTAGTGAAAGCAAATCTGATGAAGAAATTACGAATACCATAACCAAACGTGGTGGTATTATAGGTGCATTACTAAAAATATGGAATAAATTCATAAATCCTTAGAAATGTTCGGATTATAAAAAAAATTGAATCATATAAAGATTATTAATGATTCAATTAAAACAAACTTAGAAATGGATTTTACTCAAAATAAATTAACTCGCTCCGAATGGGAAAACCTGGAAATTCCGGTTTCTCAAGAGGAAAAGCAGATTCTTACTATGATAATGAATGGTTTTCATAACACAAATATTCATTTTAATGCATCGCTATCGCTATTCTCTTTTGTAAAGATTGAACGCACTCCTGAAATCGGATTTCTACTTTATAAAAAGTATTTCGAGGACTTTATCATTACTACTATAAAAAAATATGGAAAAAACATGCCCATCGAAAAATATAGCATTATAGGTGCATTTTCCGGTGGTGAACTAAAAACTCTAAAAAGTGCGGATTCTATCCGTATTCAAAATTTGGATAATAATATACAAGTTAATAAAACAATTATATTTGAATTTCTTCTACTAGATTTATGGAAGGAACTTGTCAAACAGGTATCAAAACAAAAACAAAAATATGCATTTTATTTATATACACTCTTGCAATTAAAAAAGGCATCCATATCTTATATTAACACATATGTTATTACGATTATCGATGAAACACTAGCTCATGTAAATAGTTTCACAAAAACGAGTGAAATAATTACGAATTCCTACGAGTTTATCGAAAAAAACAACTATTTGTTGAAATATGAGGATAAAACTCTATTTCAACATCAAAAAGAGCTATTTACAATTAGTAAACGAGAATCTCCAAAACTGATCTTATACACTGCTCCAACCGGAACTGGTAAGACTTTATCACCGATTGGATTATCCGAGAAGCATCGTATAATATTTGTTTGTGTAGCACGTCATATTGGTCTCGCATTAGCAAAATCAGCAATTTCCGTAGAAAAAAAGATAGCATTTGCTTTTGGTTGCGAAACTGCATCGGATATTCGTCTTCATTATTTCTCTGCGATTAATTATACAAAGAATGCTAGATCAGGTGGGATTGGTAAGGTAGATAATAGTGTGGGAGATAACGTGGAAATAATGATTTGTGATGTTAAATCCTACATTACAGCTATGCATTATATGTTAGCATTTAATTCCGCAGAAAACATTATTACATACTGGGATGAACCCACCATTACTATGGATTATGAAGATCACCCATTACACGAAACCATTCGTAGGAATTGGCAAGAAAATAAGATACCAACTGTTGTTCTTTCTTGTGCTACTTTACCATCATCCGATGAAATACAGCCAGTATTTGATGATTTCCATTTAAAATTTGATAATGCAGGAATCCATACGATTACAAGTTTCGACTGTAGAAAATCTATTCCAATTTTAAATAAAGATGGGTTCTGTGTCCTGCCTCATTTCCTATATTCTGACTATCAAAAATTACTAGATTGTACGAAATATTGCATAGCAAATAAGACGCTTCTTCGATATTTTGATTTACGCGAAATTATTCGTTTTGTTGAATATATAAATGATAACAACTATATTAAGGAGTCATACTCAATTGATTCTTATTTTGGTGATAAGATTACTGATATAACCATGAATAGTTTAAAAGAATATTATTTAGATATGATGTTACAAATTGATGCTTCAAAGTGGGGAACTATTTATAAATTCATTAATGAATCTAGGAAGCCGAAATATTCTTCTGTAGAGGATATCAAAAAGATACGTAGTATGGAAATAACAAAATCACCACAGCATAATGCACTAACCAGAACATCTAGTGTATGTATTCCATCACCTCCTCCTCAATCCACATCTAGCGGAATTCTATTTACTACTACAGACGCACATACTTTAACAGATGGGCCTACAATTTTCTTAGCAGAAAATATAAATAAGATTGGGTCATTTTACATTCAACAATCAAAAATTGCACCCTCTGTGTTTCAGAATATATTATCGAAAATAATAAAAAATAGTGATATTATTAAGCAAATTGATAAACTAGAGGCACAGATATTAGCGAAGGAAGCCAAGACTGTTGTTCCCGGTGAAAAGGTAGACTCCAAAGCTATGGCTAGAGAAAGCGGTAGATTATGCAAAGAATCACAGGGTATGATGGATGAAATTAATAAACTACGTAAGGAAATCCGACTTGTTTCATTAGATCCAGTTTATGTTCCAAATAGCAGGCCACATCAACAAGTATGGGCACCTTTAGGTGAAGTAAAGGAAAATGCTTTTGTATCAAATATTGGAGAGGAAGTTGCAAAAACGATTATGATGTTGGAAATTGAAAATCATTTAAAGGTATTGTTATTGCTTGGAATCGGAATGTTTACAGATATTCCGAATGTGGAATATATGGAAATCATGAAACGTTTGGCAACAGAACAAAAATTATTTATTATAATTGCATCCACAGACTATGTTTATGGAACTAATTATCAATTCTGTCATGGAATAATTGGAAAAGATTTGACACGAATGACGCAACAAAAGACCCTACAAGCTATGGGGCGTATTGGTCGTAATAATATCCAGCAAGATTATACGATTCGGTTTCGTGATGATGATATGATTATGGGGTTATTTGAAAAGCCGCATTTTAATTTAGAAGCAGTTAATATTTGTAAATTACTCTCAAGCGATCCATAATTATTTGATGATTATATTTATTCCTTCTTTTTTTATGTATATTATATAAATACCTATGACCCAACCTATATTAAAAAATAAAAAGTTGTCAAAATCTATAGTAAAAGTATTGAATAAAATAAAAAATCCTGATCGTAAGAAGGGTGGCGCTTCTACTTTGGATCGGGATATAAGTATTATTATTGATGTAATTCTAGGAATTACAAATACAACAAGCAAAGACGCGCCTACTCCACCACCTTCTCCAATAGTACCTATAGAAACACAACCGAGTAATCCGCCACCTACTGCATCAGTACCTATAGAAACACAAACAGATTATACACCACCTCCCGCATCAGTATCTATAGAAACACAGACTGATGCTCTACCTATTCCACCTAAAAAAACATCTAGAATATCTGGTTTTATTAAAAATATTTCAAGTACATTTCGTTCTCCAAAAAAAACAGAGCCAGATGAGGATGGTAAAAAAAATTGTCCAACTGTAAAAGAGGATAATAATAAAAAGAAAAATTACCCAGTAGCATATAATGACTCAAAATGCATTATTGATGATGGGAATGAAGGTGAACTAAAAGCTAGTAAACCATAATTTTATATTTATAGTGATAAAAATAAATATAAATATAAAATTCACAATTATTCATCATGAGTGAAAAAAAATATATATTAGCAAACATAAAAATACCTATCGAAATAAGTGAATCTGATGATTATGAACCATTAACAGACTACATGTCTATAAAGTTTGAAAATATAGATTCTCTACCAGAAAAACTAGAAAATGATTATGATAGCGACTATATTAAAAATCAGATCTATGAATTATTACAAAAACCAATTCGTAAAGAAAATCAACTAACAATCCAGATGCATGAAATAAAACATAAAACCACAAGTAAAAAAAATATTACGTTTCGTAATAAAAATCATTCTAGTTCAAGATACAGCAGAAAAGAATTTTATGATAAGTAAGAGGGGCGTTGATCTTTATGAATTATCAAAGGTTCGGGTATTATAATAGGTGTTCTATTAATAATAGATAAACTTTGAATTGGCTTTAATTCAGGAATTTGATTTATTTTATGGTGTACTAAATTCGTAGATCCAATCCCAAATAACTGTGTTTCAATATCAATATTATTATGGGATAAATTTTCAGACGCAACTCTACCTTGCAATAATCCATCACCAGGGTAATATGTTGTATTCGGTACTCCGTATGAATTTTTATGATTTGTGTAATAATCTACTGAATTATTATTGATATTTCGTTCAGCTTTATAATTACCTGGAGTATTCTTATTACGTGTCGATGCCATATATATTTGCTTACGATATTTTTTTCAATAAATTTACATAATTTATGTTTTCTTTATTAAATTCGGTTGGAGTGTTTAAATAATCTACTAAACATAAAAAATAAAGTGGTAAAAAGTCATATGAAAATAATACTGCCTGTCCTATAGTGGGATCTTCGGAAAACATTTTTGATGCAGCTAATATATAAATCTCTTGAAATAAACTATTGTCCTTTGTTTTTTTATATATCTCGTCCATAGTTTTACCAGCTGCATCATCATCATACGACATTTCGTCTTCAGTTTCTTCATCTAGTTTTTCTTGAGAATTCAACGTATTAATTTTATCTGCATAATTTGTAGAATCCATACTAAAAATGTCCCTTAAACATTTACGATAGCCTTTATTATCCGAATAGTTAATTTCAATCTCTTTGCTAATTCTATTCATAATGAATATAACTATGAAAAAACATTTATATTCATTTTCAGTATTTAATATACGCCACTAGGACGGTTATTCTTCTTATAGTCTTCGTCGGCAGACATATTGCGTGTTAACATTCCACCACGGACCCAACCGTTCATAGCAAGTTCTTCTACGGAATTAGTAGGGTTATTTACATGCTCTTGCATTTTAGAATCTAAAGGATATAATGAGTAATTGGAAAAGGATTTTTCCATAATAGTAGAAACGCTCTTTTTATCACTAACGATTTCGCCTTGTTGTAATTGTGATTCTAATGCAGGATCACAACTTCCTCTTCCTAAATAAGGTACAGTTAAGAAGGGACGTTCGACTAAACTTAATTTCTCAAGAGGACGCTCATGTTCTTTATTTATAACCAAACGTGAATCAACGTCTACTAATGAACCATTTATTCCAGGTCCTAATGCTGTTCCGCTGAACATTACTGTGGGTATTTCTGTAGCAAAATTTACATGACCATCGGATACATTTTGGCTAAAATAATTTGAAAGGGTCCATGTGGCAAAACGAGTATTCGATACATTTTTTTGGGTCTCATCTACGGAATCAAAACCAAGATGACCCATGTTATTAAACATATAATTGTGTGAATACGCCATTTTAATATTTCAGTATTTATATTATAGATAGAGAAGGAAATCTGAAAATAAATATTTTATTTATTTTCATAGTAAAATGTTATTTGTTACTAAATATTCCATTTATTAACAGGAAACTTAAAAAGCAACAGGATAGAACCTGAATAAATAGGAGGGTTTAAAAGGGAACCTTGGTTCCCTTTGTTAATAATTTGTGTAATGCGACATGTTTCGTGCACAAGCAAAATTATTGCCCTCTTTACAAGATATCATGCTACCATAACAAAATTCAGCAAATGCTCCTTGATCATTTGGTATCGTCGTATTTGCTGTTGAATTAAATTGCCTTAAAGATTGTTCAAATACTAATTGCTCGCCTAAATCTTTAAATAATTTATCAGCAATATCTGGTTGATCTGGATTAGCATCTTCTACTAATTGTTTTGCTTCATTCAATATTTTCGCATTAATATTTGCATTAAAAGAAGGGGGAGCAGGCTTCTTATGTGGGTTATAATCATAATCTGTCATTAAGACATTTGAAAAAGGGTTACTAGAATCGGGCTCTTGAAACATATCTTGTGGAATTGGAACATTTGCACTAACAAGATAATCGTGTGCTGGTCCACTATCAAACCCCTCTTTTAATTTTTTATTTAGAGCAATTTTATCTTTTTCAATTCCATGATAATAGTGCATAAGAAATATAACTCCTATTGTTATTAATCCTATGATTAATATTCTAAGATTTTTGGAAAGCGTAAATCCTAAAATAGTTAGTATTATAATTATTCTTGTAATTGAATTAAGTTTTTGTTCATAACTCATCGTATCTATTGGAAAGAATTCAAAAATATAACGTTGATCTAATAATATGTTTGGGTTTTCTGACCAGAAAGGTATTTTATCTTTTTCATTATTAGAATCATTATCTTCTATGTAATTTATTTTATTTAGAGATACATCGGTTTGATAATTCTGTGTTTTTAGATTTTGACTCATTAATTAATCCGTATATATATGTTGGTTATATTTTTACTAAATATTATAACAACAAGTAATAAAATATAGTTTATATTTCAATCTGCTTTTTAATACATTTATCATCAATCTCTAATGTTTCACATTTGGTATCTTGAGGTACTATTTTTAAAATACATTTTGCCTTTTCGCCATAAAGTGGAACTGTACAACCCTTTTCCTTTATGAATTTTATTTTTTTTGCAGGTTTTAGTTTTTTAGTTTTATTATAAGACTTTGCACATCTTGCTCTAAAATGTTCATAACGTTCTCGAACATCTTCATATGTTAACCCTGATTTCTTTCCCAACATAGTATTTACTACTTCATGTAACTCGTATACATATTTTGAAAATTTATCACGTGATCCCATAACATCGATAGTTAAAGGTAATCTCTTAAAGTTTTTCTTTAAATTTTTCCTACATTTACCACATGGTAAAACAAATTGTAATTCTAAAATAAAGTTTCTATAATGTTCTTTATCTTGTGGAGTTGGATGAACTGGATAATTAAAACTCATCGTATGTAAATAATGCCATATACCTGGCCCCCAGACTGTCGTTAACATTCCATCATTACTTTCATAATCATCTTTTGAATAAACATCACTGATTTTAATAAATTTTTTAGTCTTATTATGTTTCATGTAAATAAACGAATACCTTTATATTATAACTATAAAATAATTTAGCAAATTCGCTTATAGTTTTGAACTAAAAATATATCGTATGTATATAGAATGGCAAATCTTATTGATGTTGTATCAAAATTAATACGTCCTTATTACTATAGAATTATAACGGTTGTATTAATAATTCTATTTATTGTAGTAGGTTACTATGGTTATAACAATATAGTAAACAAGGAAAAAAATAAATTTAAAGATGTAGCTAATGTAAATCGTCGTAATAAAGAAGCACCTGTATATTTTTTCCACGTAGATTGGTGTCCACACTGTAAAAAAGCACTTCCGGAATGGAATAAATTCGCTTCTACTTACGACGGGAAAGAAATAAATGGATATTTAATAAAGTGTTATGATGTAGATTGTACTAACGAAACTAGTGATGTTACTGTTTTCATAAATAAATATAAAATAGAATCTTACCCTACAGTAAAATTAATACGCGATGATAATACTATAGATTTTGACTCTAGAATTACTAGTTCTTCTTTAGACCAATTTATAAATACTATGCTTAATTAAGTAAGATTGTTTTCATGTTCATTTTTTACTGTATCCACCCCTAGATTTATTAAATTTATTCTTTCTTCTTGATTGTTTAAAACTGAATACATAGTAACAAGAGTTGTTTGTTCAGATTCAATAACATATTCCTTTTTGATATTAATTGCGTTATTCAAAACAAACATTTTTTTTGAATAATTATTCAATATAACCATAATATAATCTAATAATGAAGAAGATTCAGTTAATGTTAATGAACCTTGTTTTTTATTTATTCTACGAATACCTAATATTTCTGTTGGGTCTATTCCACTATTTACACATGACTCTAGAGGATAATTTGCTATCAAACCACCATCGCAATAATATTTATTATCCTTTAAATATGGAGAAAACATTACAGGTAGACAAGCCGAACAATAAACCACATCAACAATTCTCCAATCCGGATGAGTTTTATATGAAAAGTCAATTAACTCATAATTTTTTAATTCTGATGCAAAAATATGTAATTCTATATTAGTAAATTCATAAAATTCTTTCATAGTAATATCCAGGGATATATCTTTTCCTTTAAATAAAGGAGCTACTGTTTCCTCCATAGATTTTATATCAAAAACTCCCCGTTTATGGTAAGAATCAATAATAGAATACATATTAAATTTATATACATTTGTCCAAGGACGTTTTATTAAGAAATCATCTATCGTTTCCCAGTCATATTTTAAAGATAATACTACTGCAATTAATGCACCAACTGATGTACCATATATACTTAAAATATTATCTATATTCCATACGCCTTGATTATGTGATTGTTTTAAAACGCCATAATATGAAAAACCTGTAGCTCCTCCACCTGATATAACAAGATGTTTTATTATAGATTTTTCCTTTTCTTCGATATTTTCCATTAATAAATAGATTTATGTTTTTTCTTCTATATTTTTTCTTATCACATTATATTAGAGTAAATGTCGTGTTTTTTAACAGTAGATGATGAAGAAAGTACTGGAAAAATTAGTATTGATGATTTGTATCAAAGAAAACAACAAAAAGATCTTAAGCAATTATCTATATTTAATAAACTATTAAATCGTGTTCATAAACGTATCACAACTACGTCTAGAACGAAAATAAACGATAAACATATATGGTTTACTGTTCCAGAATACATATTTGGAGAACCTATCTATGACCAAGGGGATTGTATAGGATATTTAGTTAAAAACCTTCAAGATAACGGGTTTGATGTTCGCTACGTACATCCAAATACACTTTTTGTGTCTTGGGCAAATTGGGTTCCATCCTATGTTCGTAATGAAATTAAAAAGAAAACTGGTAAAATTATTGATGAAAAAGGTAATATTATTGACAGAGAGAGTGAAAACGAAGACGACCCAAATTCAAAGATAATGAATGATAATAAAAATAATAATGGAAAGGAAAAGAAAGAATATACACCGATTAATCAATACAAACCAACCGGTAATTTAGTATATAATCCCGAGATGTTTGAAAAATTAGAGAAGAAAGTTATGTTTTAAAATAATAATATAAATCATTTAATATAATTATTATTATATATGTTGAGTATAATTCAAAATATTCCTACTCTACATAAAAATCCGCTTACGTATGTTTTTGAAGATTTAAAATTACAACATAAACCAGATACATTATGGTTAGAGTTTGGTGTATTTAGTGGATCTACAATTAATAATATTTCTAAATTCACAACTGATAAAGTATACGGGTTTGATAGTTTTGAAGGATTACCTGAATATTGGAGAGGTAATTTTATTAAAGGTTGGTTTAATAGAAATGGAGAATTACCTCAAGTATCTAGTAATGTTGAATTAATAAAAGGTTGGTTTAATGAAACATTAGTAGATTTTATGAAACAACAAAATAAAAAGGTTTCATTTATTCATATGGATGCTGATCTATATAGTTCAACAAAATATGTATTAGATACATTAAAAGATCATATGGATAAAGATTGTATAATTGTATTTGATGAATTAATAAATTACCATGGGTTTGATGGAGACAATGGAGAATTAAAAGCATTTTATGAATTTGTAACAGAAAATGATGTTGATTACGAATGGATTGGTATGTATGGAACACTTGGAGTGTATATTGATAGTAATTATGAAAATGTAGCTGTAATTATTCATTCTATAAATTCTAAACCAATAGCTTGATTATATACCTTCAAAAAATTGATTTAAATAATGAGATAAATACGTTATAACATTATTCAAGAATGATATCTAAAGAAAAAATTTATATTACGGTAAAACTGCCAAAAAATATATCTAGTGAAAATTTAAAAATGTTGGAATCCGACGTTGCTCCAGTCCAGATTTTAGAAAAACAGAATAATCATTCAAAAACAAAAAAGAAGAAGGTGGAACTATCTTCTTTTCATAAATCGAGATTATGGGATATTTTCGATTCTGATAAACGAAACATCGAACAACAAGATTCAAATACTATTGAATGTGTATATTCTGAGCCTAAAGAATTGGATTTATGCAGCTTATGTAATTCACCACTTATGATTATGGAAAATGGATTACCAACATGTATTAATAAAGATTGTGGTCTAATTTATAAAGATACTTTAGATTATTCACCAGAATGGAGGTTTTATGGTGCGGATGATAAAAACGCAAACGATCCAACTCGCTGTGGAAATGCCATTAATCCGCTTTTAATGGAATCCTCTTTTGGATGTAAAGTTCTTTGTAATACAAAATCTTCTTATGAGATGAAAAAAATTCGTAAATGGACAGAATGGCAGTCTATGCCTCATAAAGAGAAGTCACTCTACGATGAATTCCAATTTATTACGATTATGGCACAAAATGCTGGAATACCTCGAATATTTATAGATTATGCTATGACAATTCATAAAGATATATCTGAACAGAAGATGTTTCGTGGTATTAATCGTGATGGAATTAAAGCAGCATCTATCTATATATCATGTAGGTTAAACGGCTGTCCCAGAACTGCGCATGAGATCGCAGAAATATTTAGACTTGATAAAACTAGTGCTACTACGGGTTGTTCTATGGCAGTAAATATTTTGCATAATATTGAAAGAAATATTGAGCCATCACAGCAGACAGATCTATGCATTACGTTACCTAGCTCATTTATTGAGAGATATTGCAGTAAATTAAACTTTAATCAAGAACTTACTATGTTGTCTAAATTTATTGCAAATAAGATAGAAAAAAATAATATAATTACTGATAATATTCCACATGCAATCGCAGCCGGAATTCTATACTTTGTGGCACAAACTTGTTTGATAAACATAACAAAACAAGATATTAAAAATGTATGTGGTGTTAGTGAAGTAACAATTAATAAGTGTTTCAAAAAATTAGAACCTCTTCGTGATTCTTTAATACCATCTGTTATTTTAAGCAAATATGCATAATTATTATTTTAGGAAATTACTGCTTCTTTTTTTTTTAAGAACATAGTATATATTTTATATGGAAGAACAACCTGTTGATTCAATTATTGAACCACAATCCGAGATAATTAACGAACAAGTCGATGTTGTCTATGAAGGAGAGCCTATTGTAGAGGAACACGTGCAAGTAGTTGAGGAATCCGCGTCTGTTTCCGAAGAACCTGTATATGTTGAGGAAGCTACTACAGAGGAACCTGTACATATTGAGCAACCTGCCCCTGTAGAGGAACATGTTTCCGAAGAACCTGTATATATTGAGGAAGATGCGCCTGTAGAAGAACGTGCTAGTGTTGAGGAACATGTACCTGTAGAGGAACATGTACATATTGAGGAACATGTACCTGTAGAGGAACATGTTTCTGAAGAACCTGCACCTGTAGAGGAACCTACACCTGTTGTAGAAGAACCTGCAACTGTAGAGGAACCTGTACATGTTGAAGAACCTGCACCTGTTTCCGAAGAACCTGCACCTATAGAGGAACATACACCTGTTGTGGAGGAACCTGTATATGTAGAAGAACCTACACCTGTTGTGGAGGAACCTGTATATGTTGAAGAACCTGCTCCAGAGGAACCTATACATATAGAGACACCTGTTGTTGAAGAACCTGCGCCAATAGTTGAGGAAACCACTCTACTACTTGAGGAACCTGTTCCAAAACTAATATTTTTAGTACCTTATAGAGATAGAGAGTCGCAGAAGAAAGCTTTTGATAATTTAATGCCAATTATTTTAGAAGACATACCTGCTAGTGATTATAAAATATATTTCGTTCAACAATGTGATTTTCGCGATTTCAACCGTGGAGCTATAAAAAACATAGGATTTTTAGCTATGAAAAACAAATATCCAAATGATTATAAGAATATTACTTTTGTTTTTAATGATGTAGACACTATTCCACGTAATAAAAATTTATTAGATTACAATACAGAATTCGGTGTAATTAAACATTTTTACGGCCATACAAACACATTAGGTGGTATTGTATCGATTAAGGGTTCCGATTTTGAAAAAACCTTAGGATATCCTAATTTTTGGGCATGGGGTTATGAGGACAATATGTTACAAATACGTGCCATTCAAACCGGTTTAACCATCGATAGAAGCCAATTTTATAAAATTGGCGATCCAAATATACTTCAATTAAATGAAACCATAACTAGAATCGTAAATAGAAATGAATTTAATAGATATATTAGCAATACTCAAGAAGGGTTTTCAACAATTAAAAATATAATATATGATATTGATGAAATAAACAAATTTGTTCATATTACTAATTTTGATACTGGTGTTGAAAACGATAAATCAAAAAATCAACTTTATGATTTAAGAAATGGAAATCGCCCATTTAATATGAATCCTTTACAGTCAACACAAACTAGACGTAGAGGATCATTAATGGGATTAAGAATATAAAAAATTGATGATTATTCTTGAAAACAATCGAACCAAAACTATTTCAAACATGTGCGAATGCGATTATTCCGTTTATGATAAAAAATCATCTCATTTATTTTCTATATCAAACCCTAAACCTAGACGAAAAACAAACGATGGAAATACAATTTGCTTTAAGATTATTCTTTTAAAGAGACGATCTTTTAAAATAGTCATATGTAAAGATAATTCACTTGAAGACCTTTACATACAAATTTATAATGCTGTTTATCCAGAATTTTCAACCGAAAAAAAATTTGATGAAATACCTCCACCGACTGTATCTGGTTATAGTAAAATACCAAAGATTTATAATGTTAGTACTTTAGATAAAAATGAAAACATTAATTTTATTCCAGTTCATAGGATAATTACTATATCATCTTATATGAAAAGTAAACCAGATTGTTTTAATAATATTTCATTTATGGGGATTCCTACCTATCGAATTTATGCTATGGACGAAAAAACTTTAATTGAAACGAAAAACTCATTAATGATTAATAATAATAATAAACCGACATATCTTCAAAAATTAATAAGCTGTGTTTATAAATAATTTTCACTTACTTCTATTAACTTAAATGTTAGACCAACATCTTCTGCAGTTTCCCAGACACCGGAAATCTTTATTATAAATAGAATGTTTTTTTTTTCATAATCTAGAGAATGTGATTCTTTGTATAATTTCATACTACCAGAATATAATTGCTTTGATAAAAAATTAGAAACTTTAGACTTACAGTGATAGGTATTTTTATAGTACTCTATAATTCTATATTCTAATTTTGAAAAATCCTGTACTATATGTAAATTATTACTTTGATATGGATTAAATTTCAATAAATTGTTGTGGATGTTTTTATCATTTTGTAATTTTTCTATTGGAAATAACACATACAGTCCATTCATAGTAAACCATTCATTTGAATATAAAATTTTTGTAAAATTTCCATCCATTATTATGTTTCTTTTTTTATCTGAAAAATAAATGTTTGTTAATGATACCTTTTGTAAATCTATACTAATATTCATTCGTTATGAATAACTCGTCTATTATATTTATCTTCTTTTCATATAAATATAATTTTATACTAGGTTGTTTTATTCACCATTTTATTGAACTGGTATTTTAAAGAATCTAAACTATTGTTAAATAATGTTATATCTCCAGGTTCAATAGTTGTACTACCAGGTGACGTATTTCCATGACTATCTTTTTTTTCAGGAGCAGTAGTATTTCCTGACATAGACGGATCAATTGCGCCTGCTAAACTATCATCGGCTCCTTCTTTAAACCCCTCCTGCATTTTTGAATAATAAAAGTAAACTATAATTAAAAAATAAAACGCTAAAAGACTAATTAATACTAATTTTTTGAAATTAGAAGGAATTAGCATATTATTATAATATTATTATATATTATAATATATACTAAATGTCTCAATTTTTAAATACAAATGAAATATCGAAAAGTCATTTAAATCCAATTTTTTCATGGAAAGGTAAAACATTTACGCAAATAACTAGTATGAAAAGAAAGAACCCCGGAACTATTACTGTAACATCAAAAAATAAAGCAAGTCTATTTTTACCGAATCCATTAAAAATATATCGTAGAGAGATAGCAAATCCTATAGATATGAAGAATTGCTATCGTCGTAGTTCTCTCAGTATTGATGAGTTCAATCGACCAAATGGTTCTATTATTAATACTTCTACCCAAAAAATAAATGGTTTAGTAAACACAATAAATGATATCCAACCAAATAATTCATGTGAGCAACCAGGGACTTGTTTAGATTTCTTATCTCCAAGTTCAAATGCAAAACGTCGTTGCAGAAGTAGCGGTATTATAAAACAAACCTATAACCCTTCTAATAATAATGCTAGTTACTACACAAACAGTAATCAATATTTAGTTAGTAGAAACCGTTCTTTTGAGCAAAACCAATATAATTTTATTCGCGTTGGTGATCCTCTATTAAAACCTGGACCTGGTTTAGCAGCATCTAATATATACACATCAAAGGGACTTCCTGTGTGTCCTAAATATTATATATCGACCGATTGTTATTTTAATTACCAATGGATTGATGGAGCATATTATACAGTAAATGTACCGCATGGTTATTATAGCATAGATGACTTCAAAAATCTATTTCAAGTAGCTATGTCGCAAAATTATCATTTCGTTATTCAAAATAATAATGGATCAAAGGTGTTTTTGATAAACATTATCTATGATGATGTAAATTCACAAATTCAGATTCAATTTACTCCTTATGATAATACAAATTTCCCGGCTAGTGATTACTCATCTGACATCCGAGCAACATGGACTGGTCAACCTGTAGGAACAAAGATTTTTCCACCCAATAAGGGACCTGGAACTTCTCTAGTGCCTGGAATACGTCTTTTTAATAATGCTTTGTTGCCGGCTCTTGGAATATCGTCTAACTCGTTCCCAATTCAATTCCCTTCTGTAGCTATTACAACTAATCCTGTAAATAATACACAAACATATACAACAACCCAAACATTATTATCTACATCCACACCAGGACTTAGATCAATCTATAATAAAATTTACTATAAGCCGAGTAATTCTAAATTTGGACAACAGGGTGCTGTAACTAGTAGCTCTTTAATTACACGTATTAAATATGATACTATAAATACAGCTGCTTATAGAACTAGTGGTAATATTTATAATAATAATATAACCATAAAATACGGTTCAAATATTTCAAACGCATTAGCCTATGGTGTTTCAGAAAATCCTTATACTATGAAAGATAAGATAGGTTATCCTAATATATCGTATCCTTCTTTTTTAAAATACTCCAAAGTTCAAAGAAAATGTACAGAAACATCTATTTCGGGTGGTGTAAAATTTAATACTTAGTCGTAATTACTCGATAAATCATTTGTATGTTCTATTTCTGAATTGGATAAAAAAATATTGGATGGAACTATTAACTGATTTTGAACAACATTATGCTTGGTGCACCATAATATACACTTCTGAATATTTGTGTTTATTAAAGTATCGATTTTATCTTGTTTATGCTTGTTATCTATTAAGGTTATAGTATAATGAATATTTTCTATTTGCTGTTGTCCAAATATAGCGTTGTACTCATCTATTTTTGTTAAAAATCCTAAGGAGATAGGTATGTTTAAAAATCGATGAATATATAAATCTTCATTATCATTTAAAGATAATAACATTTTTTCAAATGCTCGTTGAATAAATGGTCCAAAATGCTCGAATGGAATAGAAATAAAGCCCTTACAAACTATATATTTTTCTGAATTTGCGTATCTACTTGTTTGCGGTTTTACCATGTAAACCTTATCATAAAAAGATGATAAGATGTACAATAAATCTATACTATGGTGCATAAAGGTATCAAAAATTTTTAATACAAAACTGCCGCCTTTTTTTTGCATCGAAACTGCATAAACAATTTGAGCAAATAATAATTTTGCTATACTTATTTCTTGATTATTAAAATCTAATGAAAAGTCAAATCCACCATCCGCTGTTATAAAATCCATCGTTGAACCGTATTTTTCCCTACAAAAAATGTAATTGTCTAATGAAAGAATATTCCCTGTTTTATCATAACCTGTTTCAATAAATACATTTTTATTCTGTCGTAAAAAAGCCTCAGTTTTTTTCCAACCTGGAATATTCGGGTCATTATTATCATCCAATATAGTCATTCCTACATATTTATCATGTTGACATTTTCTTAGTCCAGCTAATGCCTCTATGAAACCGCCAGGTCCTTCAGCTAGATGAAATGATTTTATAGGTCTAGAATCAAAATTTAAATCAAAAATATCTATAATTTCTATCATTTTAAAATAGGAACGTGACATAGGCTTGTATCTCGATATACATTTCTTTTTAAACGGCAACTGTGTATGAATATATTCGTATGGGTTCGTATATTTTTTAAATATATCCCAATCCTTTTCCTTATCATCTATTTTTTCCTTTATAGTATATAAATATTTGGATAATGAGTTTGAAATTAAAGGCCTAGGTAATTCTTCTTTTTCTATACAATCTATGTATTTATGTATTAAATAACTAGTCCTTGGTAATAAATAATATGTCATTTTAATTGATGTATTGATTATAAAATTGTATTTATATTATTATCAAGTTATCAAATAATATGTTCTTTTATCTATGAATGATTTAGTAAAGGATACTATTTATCAGAACTATCGACTATTTTTACTAATAAATTACAATACTAACGTGGTGTAATCATCAAAAAATTGGTATTTCATATTGTATATTTTTAATACATAATATGACAATTAACGAGCAAATAGATGAAATCTTCGAAACAAATAAAATAAATGATCTAAAACGGTTTATCAAAAAACGTGAACAAATAAATAAAATTAATATTTACATCCGATACTCTTATTACATAATTCATTATTCTTCTGTTCTTGCTACAACATTTGCAGTCGGGTATGTTGGTGGGATAGTTTGTGATGATCCAGCTATATTTGTTGTCAAAGATTTAATATGGACAGGTATAGCTTTAAATATGATATCAACTATTTTATCTTCTTTTGAACAAATGAATAAATCGATGTCAAAAAAAATGTTGCGTGATATAATGAATATCAAAAACGGTAATTATATTGATGAAGGTGATCTTAGTGAATTATCTCATAAAAATAGTGATAATAAAATTTACACTGACCATGAATAATATTATTTCTTAACTTGAATTGTGAATTTTTCCTTGCTTATCGATACGATAGGTTTTTGTTCCTCCTCTTTTTTCTTTAACACCAATCGCTTCGTCTTTTTCACAGGTTCTTCGGATTCCTTTTCTTCTTCATCTCTTTCTTTAATGGATTTTTCAATTTCCTTTATTATTTCTTCTCCTTGCTTTTCCTCAAATTCTGCTTCTTTCATTATTACATGTGACATCTTCTTTACATCTACATCACGTACCTTCTTAAATACGAAATATCGGTTCATAAAAGATATACGTTTTTCTTCGGGTGTCATATATTTCGCCTTTCTATAATTGGCTTCCGTTTTAGGATTACTCTTAATTTCTAACTCCATAAGAGTAAATAATTCTGAAAACATACCTGTTCCGTTCGGTAAATTCATATGTTTGGCTTCATCTTTTGTAACTAGGATGAAGCCATAATCCTCCATGATTCGAGTAAAATACTCGAAATTTACCAAATATTCTCGGAAATATTGATTAATACTCTCTTGGAATACATTAATTGAATAACCTAAGCTCATATCCTCATCTGGGAATCCTGTCTGATCATACATCTTTACGATTTCATAAATCTTACGACCCTCTTTCATTATTGTCATACCTTCTTCATTCTTAAAATTTTTTAATAAATTAAATACAGTTTGTCCATCGTAACATGTTCCAATATAATAGCCATTTATTTTTGTACATTCAGCAATATTACGTAAAAGTTGATGAAATGTTGTCTTATTTTTAAAGAAATAGTGCATCGCAAATTGACAAGATGTTACATTAAATCCTTGTTCTGCAATCCCATATTGATTATAAACACCCTTACCTAATAATGATAGATCCTTGGGTCCCTGTCCAAATACAGCTTTAACAATTTGTTTATCTTTTTCTGTTGCTAGAGCCTGACCGCTACGAATATTTAAACCACTATCACCATTTACAAAAAGTGCTTTTGGAATATTCTGACTCTTTCTTACTTGGTTCAAATATCTCGCACATGCTCCATCGATACGATTATGAATATTATCTTTCGAAACGTCTACACCAAATACAAAAGATAATTTTGCATCAATCCATTTATTTAAATCTCCTGCCTTTCCCACAGCAATATCTATTAGCGTATCTCCCCTATGGGATACACCTTGAATTATTTTCTTCTTTACGTATAGATTATGAAAGTTACGTAAAGCTTCGGTACTCGTTTCTTCAGTAGATCTTGCATAATATACATCATCATCTGTAACTGATTCGGGTATATCGTTTCCTGTAGTAATCATTTCCTCAGTAATCGGATGATGGATCGAATACCAGTTATTATTCGCAACTTTATAATTGTTACCAAAATTATCCTTTGTTGCACGCAATTGCGATGTTTTATCATAACGAACACGTAAAGGAACCCATTTCCAACCATCTTTGTTTGAATCTACATATTTAAATTCTACAATCATATCATCCTCAAAATATTCCCCTTCTTCTGTCATCATAAATATCTTGGTTCCATCTTCTTTTAAGAATATATTACAGAAACAAGCATTCGGGTCATATGGATTTGTAGGAATAAACGGCATAGGTTTATAGTTATTCTTTCTGTTAATTTCATCAATTCTGTCTGGAATAACATCATTGATGACATCTTGGAACGGATTTACATATCCATCTTTACGTATGTCAAACCCGACATGAAGTATCATGGTCTTATATTGCAATACTTCATTCCCTCCCTGTAAATTCTTCCCATCCTGGAAAATATGATGTATTTCATCCTTGCCTGTCTTGTCTTTTTTAATAGATACTAGAAAATCAATTGTATTAAATTCAGTGGGTTTCCATTTAAATGAATAGGGCCATGTAATTTTTGAAAGGTCTCCTGCAGGACCGCCTTCTCTTATTCCACCAACAGCTAGGTTCGATGGTGTAAAGATTAATCCATCAGTATTGTATTCATAGGTTCCATCTTTTATATCTGATAAAATACTCAAGCATCCATCAAATATAGTGACATTCTCGCTAGTAGCCTTAAATGATTTACATTTGACTATAAATTCTGCTGGGTGTTTTTGATCCTTTGTTACTTCCTCTTTTTCTGTTTGTTCTAATATGGAAATTGGTTTTAATAAATCCACAAACTGCTTTAATAAATAAAGACGATATTTGGATTCATCATCCTTTGATTCGCCAACTTTTTCTTTCTCTTCCTCCTCCTTTTTATCTTCTTGATAAAACGGAAATTCACGTACACTCTTTTTATTTACAAAATAAATATCAAATGCTGCGTATAGATTTATAAATTCGGACTTTTTATTATATTTAATATGCTCTCCGTCTACTATACTATTAAATATTGTCTTCTCTGCCGTTTTTGTACCTGTAAATATAACCTTCATATTTGTATCAATCATATAGATTTTACCTTCTCCAGAAACATATAACAATTTACGATCACCATCCGCTTTGTCAGTAACAGTAAAATGTTTTCTGATATTCGGTACTATAAGGGTTTCGCTAATTGGAATAACATTCTCAATCTGTAAAGTAAAAGAAGATGGCCCTATAAAATCAGATGGATAAATACGTTCAGGTTTATATTCATCTCCTCTTATAATCTTCATATATTCATGCAAAACCTTCTCTTGTTCAGAATAAGAAACTGGAAATTTAGTTCCTTGTAGTCCACTTAAAATAATTCTAGTCGTCTTTCGAATCGAATTCAATAGTTCTGAAACTTTGGAAAATGATGTTCCTGTACCAACTTTAGCGTTATCAATTTCTAACTCAATTTCATATTGTTCAATATTATTGAATACGTTTGCTTCTTGAATTGTATATTCTGGAACCGGAATTTTTTTCTTATCCTTTGTATAAATATAGGAAGATGATTTTACAATACTCAAATCTGCAAATATTGGTAAATCCGGATGATAAAACCTTACTCGATTCATAAAGCGAAAAATCTTTTTTGAGTCCATCCAATTACTTATAATATTTCTTGCTGTATCAGATTGAGTATTATAATCTTGTTCTGTTTGGAATGAAACGCGAAAATTAAAATCATCCATATCTAACTTTTGAATAAAACTACCATCTTTTTTCATAGCGGTCATCTTTCTTGTAAATTTAACCTTATTAAATAATGTAGATGGCATATTTATGACATGCTGTATACTGTTTGTTTTACAATATTCTTGTATTAAATCAACACCCACCAATTCGCCACGAATTGAACTTTTCTTTTTTCCAGTTCGTGGATCAATTGATTCAGGTATAATACGCAATATCTGTATACCATCTTCATTTTCTGGTTTAAACCCACAAGAATATAATTGTTTTACTACATTATCGTAATCGATTTTGGAAAGTGGTTTGGATTGTCTTGTGTTTGTACCAAAACGAATTTCTAATTCGTTGTTTTTGCGATGACTACGAATTACAGGGTTACTTTCTAAATATTCTTTTACAATTTCTTCGAATTCTTTTGTTTTTTCTTTCATAGATTTCGTAGTTGGTTTATCCTCCTCCTTCTTTTCCATAATATATGATTGTATATAGTAATCATATATTATTTTATCTTTATTTCAATTTTCTAAGGGAACCTAAAAGCTTCGCAAAGTCGGTTTCCTTATAACCAGACGCATGCCTCACTAATTTCTTGATACAAATCCGTCTTCTTGTATTTCTTATTCTTTTCATAAATACCCATCTTCTTTGCCAATTGTTCCAAATCCTCTACCTTATAATTTGAAATTGATTTTAATGGTTTCAAATAACTCTCTAAACATATCATTTTTTCTCTTATTTTGGTAAGTTCTTCTTGTATTAATGGCTCTGTTTTTACAGAATATTTCCCATAAGTATCTTTATATACAACATAGGTTGGTAATTCAGAATCTTTATTTGCAATAAATTCTAACATCAATAATTTCGTGGAATTCACCATAATCAAATTAAACTTAAAACAAACCAATATGGCCAACATTGTATTTATACTGGTTTCTTTTTGGCTCGTCAATAACTCAGATAATATCTCTTGAACTCCCGCTTTTGTTATCTTAATATTCGTGCTTTTCATTTCGTGTGCATTTTTTGTTATTACTTCTCCAATATGTTTCTTTACTTCCAATTCTTTTACACCATAATTTCGGTCTACCTCCAAATATTCACCATATCCAAAATGAATAATATATAAACACCAAAAAAGTGTGTCATTTTGTTTTGGGCTTATTAATTCCTCTTTTAAAGTAATTTTATTTTCAATAGGAACTATTTCGACAAGTGTTTTATTTTCTACGACCGTTTCTTCAAAGGTTTTATCATCTACAACATCGGTAATGCCTAGTGTTTTTTCATACGGACGGGCAATAGTATTTGTTGATAAACACATAAGCGCGTAACGAGACCTCAATAAAATAGCAGCTTGATTTACCTTGGTAAACATAAACTCTTGTAAAACATTTAATACATTATTGATGTTTAAATGTTCTTTTTTAATAAAAAATATAGAATTTAATAAAGATGACATTATTTCGCCAACGAACTATAAGATATCGTGGGGTTGTCTTTATTTTCTTTTTCAATAAAGTATGCATTTTTAA
>Ga0136644_10000153_pt1 | contig 51863 bp, 46 predicted proteins | sample C_130820_EF_Meta_FD_94780 | JGI IMG/M metagenome (GOLD analysis project Ga0136644, IMG submission 94780) | Freshwater microbial communities from Lake Croche, Canada to study carbon cycling - C_130820_EF_MetaG (v2) (version 2) | ecosystem: Environmental > Aquatic > Freshwater > Lake | place...
AAATCATCCGCCAAAATAAAAATCACATTGGGCTTATTTTTTTGGCCGTTGGCGATGCTAAACAAAGACAGCAAGGCCATCACAAGAAGAGAAACAGATTTACGATTCATGGGTTGCATTTAAGACTGTTTCAAATATACTGCAAGCCGATGGGCTTTGCGTCATGGGTGCAACCGGTTGCGCGGGAAAATCAGTACTAATATAGGAAGAGTGCCTTTTTCTCTATTGCCTCAATAATCATTGTTTCAGTCCTGAGCTGTTCTTCAGTTAGATCATCTTGGTAACTGTCATCAATTTCATTATGCACAGAAAAGGTATTTTCTTGTGGGTCAAATAAGATTCTTTTAGAACTTCTAAATAATCCTTGGAGCAGAATAAAACAATCTACATATTCATCATCATTTGCAATACAAATGGATTTTAATTCATTTAGTGAGTTTATTAAGGTATGACTCATAAAATTATTTTATGAGAAAGTAAGAATAGAAACCAATAAATGCAATAGAGTAAAATAATTTTAGTTAGCTCAATTATCCAATATTCATTTTAGCAGACTCTTTCCATAAATAGTTTGGCATTGGATTTTTAAGCTCCCAAGTAATACTCATTGGTTTAGACCCATAATGTTCAACATAAGTTCCTTCTCCGAGAAAAACATAACCCATAGTGTTTCCAAATTCATCTTTTGCTTTTTCTCTAACGAATAACAAAATTTGTTTGCCCAGTTTCTTATGAGAGATATAAGTTAGACCTTTTCCAAAATCGTTTCTTGTGCTATTCTGAGATTGCCAGTGGAACAAATATTCATTAATAGCAAAATCGTTATACATTGTTGAAGGAGAAAAGTCTTCTTCAGATTTTATTAAATCGATAAACAATATTTCTGTAGAGATAGATTTGTTCTCTGCTACTCCCTCTCTATTTGAAGACTTAGTTTCAAAAGTACTAAAGTGGAATGCTACAAGTATTTGATCTCTTGTATATCTTGAATGAACTTTTAAAGGTTGATTATAAGGTAAGATAATATCAATTTCCGTAAAGTCTATTCTATCCATTAATAGTTCTAGAACAGTAATTATTTCGTTCGTATAAATTTGATTTTCACCAATAGCTTTAATGCTATCTTCTAATGAATGAAATGTTCTTTTATTTTGCCAAAAATCATAATGCAACATTAATAACATAGTTTTTTCATTCTCTGAAAAATCTATATTATCTATATTAAAATCTCTTTTAGCCAATTTTAAAATAAAATTGAAATAATTATATGAAGCAGTTGAAAGCCATTTATTTTTAATGAGAGATACTATTTCTTTATCAAATTCTTCGTTTTGATATTCTAACTTTCCTGCTAACTGACATAATTTACTCCAACTATAATTCTTGTAAATGGACTGAATTGGCAAATTGTAAAAATGAAGAAAGTTTCTTAGGCATAAAGGTAGCGATGTGACATTTTCAAAATTTCGAATTTTGCTTACAAGAATATTTTTTGTAGTACTTGTTGCTATCTTAATATTATTTAATATATTTTCTTTTGCAACTTTTTCTAATACTATTGAGCATCCTAATGGTAGATGAGGAAAATCATCTTCTATTTCTTTTTGGACAGAGGAATTAGTTTTACCAATTAGTGCCCGAAACTTATGTTCAAAATCATACTCTTCTCTTGAGTTACCAACAAAATCAAGAACTGTTAAGCAATCTTTCCCTTCGGACAATCTTAATCCTCTACCAAGTTGTTGTAGAAATATGGTCAGGCTTTCCGTTGGACGAAGAAATAGAACAGTGTCAACCTCAGGAATATCAACACCTTCATTAAATATATCTACTACAAACAAAAAATTAATTTCCCTATTGAAAAGCTTTGTTCTTATATTTTCTCTTTCAGAACTATTTTGACTTGTTAAAACTCCTGCTTTCAAATTAACAAGAGCAAACTTTTCAGCCATATAATTTGCATGTTCAATTGAAACACAGAAACCAAGTGTTCTTAATTCACTTATATCCTTTGTATATTTTTGCAAAGAAGTTATGATTTCTCCTACTCGCCTATCGTTTGAAGTATAAATTTTTTCTAGTTCACTAATGCTATATTTTCCATTTTCCCATCCTACATTTCTTAAATCAACACTATCACTAATTCCAAAATATTGAAAAGGGCATAAAAGACCTCTATTTAATGCTTCTGGCAATCTAATATCTGCCGCTATATGATTTGAAAAATCATTTAAAATATCAGCTCCATCCATTCTATCCGGAGTAGCTGTTAACCCAAGTAGTATTTTAGGATTAAAATAATTTAATACCGGTCTATAACTAGAGGCTTTTATATGATGTACCTCATCTATAATAATAAAATCAAAATATTCAGGAGATAAATTAAAACCGATTTCATGTATTCTATTTGATAGAGTTTGAATAGAAGCAAAAACATGTTCGAAATTTTGTGGAGCTTCTCCATCAACCCATAATTCTCCAAAATTATTAAGCTTCAGAACACCTTGAAAAGTAGATCTAGCTTGTTGCAAGATTTCTTTTCTATGTGCAATAAATAATAGTCGCGCATTCCTACTTATTGTAATAAATCGCTTGTAATCAAAAGCAGAAATTACTGTTTTTCCTGTACCTGTTGCTGCAACAACAAGATTTTTAAATCGATTATGGATCAGCCTTTCTACTTCTAGTTTTTCTAAAATTTCTAACTGAAAAGGGAATGGTTTGATATCAAAAAATGAAATTAGAGGACTCCCTTGTCCTAATTTTCCTTTATTTAAAGCTTCTCTTAGCTTATCTGAATGGTCTCTATTTTTAAAAGTTTCAAATTCTGGGTTTTGCCAATACGCCTCAAATGTTTTTTGAAACTTATCAATAATATGCCCAACCTCTTTTGTAGTTACTTTTAAATTCCATTCTAGGCCATCTGTTAGTGCAGATCTGGAGAAATTTGAAGAACCAATATAGCCTGTATGAAATCCAGTATTTCTGTGAAATAAATATGCTTTGGCGTGCAATCTTTCATTTCCAGTATTATATGAAACTTTAACTTCAGTATTCTCTAATTCTGCCAATAATTGAATTGCTTTCAAATCAGAAGCACCCATATAGATTGTAGTGATAACCCTAAGTTTACCTCCATTATTAGTAAATTCTCTCAACTCTTTTTCAAGAATGATAATTCCCTTAAATTTAATAAAAGAAACAAGTAGATCAATTTTATTTGCTGATAGTATTTCCTTTCTAAGTTCACTCTCTAAAGTTAAACCACCATTTCCTCCTGTAAACAATTCACTAAATGAAAGACGGGTGAGTGGTGTTATCTCCTTTAATCGGAGATTCAAATCTGAAAAATGAGAATCTGTTTTTGCAAAAACGGCTTTTAAAATTTCACCTTTTTCATAAATTAAATCATCTAGTAAATCGGTTTTTTTTAATTCTTCATTTAAAAGCTGAATTATTCTATTTGAAATTTCTATTTGCTTTTCAATTGCAATTTCACCTGTGATTAACGAAAGGGCATATTTAATTGCTTGACTTAAGTGACGCGATAATAAATCAGCAGCTTCTACCTTATCAAACTCTTTCTTACTAATAAAATATTTGTCCTTATCTAATTCATTGATTTTTGAATTAACTAGCTTGGTAATGATTTGCTCGTAAATACCTTGTTGAAGCATTCAAAAAAATTCAATGATATTAGAAAAACCTGATTCAATATTAGATCTCTAAAGTTACCTTAAATTATTAATCGGTCCTTTTCCTTTCCTACCTCAAAACCCTCACCACAAACCTAGTCTCGCCAGACCAATCAATCTCCAACGGCTCGGTGGCGTCTTTGATGGATTCGGTACTCACATCGCGGCCGGTGCCGTAGTTGATCTGCCAGTCGGGGCTTTTGTTGATGCCTAGGCGAATGATGATGCGGCTGCCGGATGAGAGGCGTTTGGTGGCTTGATAATTTTCAGTCAGTGGTATCTGTTCCCATTTGCCGGGGGTGAGTAGGTTGCGTTGTCCAAGAACACGGGCATAGGATGCGCGCTGAATATTTTTACTTAGATACATGATGCGGCCATCGGCAAATTGTTCATAGAGTTCCAGCACCAGGTCCATGTCTTTTTTATTGATTTTCGCAAGTACATCGGCCCGGATAGGGCCACTGATGGTCACCGATTTGGTAAAGGGTTCACTGACAAAAACCAGCTTGTTGGGGTCTAGGCGTAAGACACTATCAATGATAGGGAGAAGCCCTTCTTCATTTTCACCCACATGCAAGGTCTCTCCCCTATAGGCTAAGTCTATGTTTTGGTGAATGATGGTATTTGATGCGGGCTTGGTAGCTAATGCATAGAATCCTTTGCTGAGTGCTGCTCCGGGATGAAAGACCAAACTATCGTTGTACATGGTTTCTAGCGATGTGGCTGTTTTCCACTCATTGGCCCCCATGACCTGATAGTTGATTTTGCCCTTGAGCATCTTGGGCAGGGGCGCGCCTTTTAGAATATGGTTGAACCATTCAAAAATGATGGGTTCAATTTTGATATTGGATACGGGGTCTATTTGATACCCCATTAAATTGCTCTGCGGAAAACCTTGCGAGCCCGAATGATCCCATGGACCCATCAATAAATAGCTCTTGTGATGTTTGTTCCAAGCCTGCAATTGCTTCCAATAATAGAGGGCGCCTAATTGGTCATCATCAAAATAGCCGGTGATGTTAAATACGGGTATCTTGATTTGCTCAAACTCTTCTCCTTGTGGTGTCATGGATTTCCAATAGTCATCATACTCTGGGTGTTGCAACCATCGCTGAAACAAGGGTTGGGTTTTTCCTTCAAGGCTGTCTAACTGATTAAAGGGCAAACCCAATTGATACCATTTGTCAAAGAGGGTTCTCCATTTTAAAAGATCGCCAAAGGCAGCGCGATCCGTATTTTTATTATTGTTCACATATTGAATCCATCGAAACATAAAACTCATGAACACGCCATTGGCCACTGGAAAATCTATGCCTGCGCCAACTGCCACAGTGGGCACAATGGTCTTGAGTGCGGGATGCAATTTTTTTACCGCCGCCCATTGGGTAAAGCCCAAATAAGACCCGCCATACATACCTACTTTTCCATTGCTCCAAGGCTGTTTACTAATCCAATCAATGACTGCATAACCATCCTGCGCGTCAAATTCATAGGGTTTCAAACTATCGGGGCTAATGCGTTTGCCACGGGTATTGGCAATGATACCGGTAAAGCCAAAATCTACCGCTAATTTGGCTAGAATGACATCGGATCCTGCATAAATGGTATTCATCAACACCACGGGCTGTGGACCTTTTAACTGTTTGTTTCTAACTACGGTTACTGCAACTTTTCCGCCATCAGGAGTAGTAATTAAAATACTGTCATTCACCAAATATTTTGCCGCAGACCGTTTTGCTAAATAGTCTTTGACAATTGGTAATGCTATGCTATATACTTGGTACTGGATATAGGCCAAACAAAAAGCGGCGGCTTCTTCCTGGGTTAAACTGTCTGATTTGCTACACTTGGTTAGTTGTACTTGGTATGTATCAATTATGTCTTGCAATTTTCTTTCACCCAAAAACTGTCCATTCTGTTGGGAATACAAAGGCATTGCTGAGAAATAAGTTTGATACCCGGTTCTATATTGCGCTTCAAAAGCCTTGGTACTTGGCTTTGCCGATTTTCTAATAGTGGCATATAGCCGATACTCCATCCCAATCTCTGGGTTCTCCTTGGGCATACCCACATTGACGGTGACAAAACTGTCTAACCAGAATTTGAATTTGGTATCATTCCCCGCCAACAAATGCAGTCTGGCCAGGTTGCGCAGATTACCTACATTGCCCTTGGCTTCTATGCTCGCCGCTACTTTGTCAGCCAGTGTAGGCATTTGTTGTTGCAGCGCAACGCTATCGGCATAAAGAGTTTTGGGAAAATAATAGGTCTGCGCTTTTGCACTCAATGCTGCGCAACATAATAGGACCAGCAATAATTTTCTGGGCATACAAATTCATTATAGGGATTTGCAGGGGGAATCACAAATTAAGGAATTCAGGGTAATTTGTGATACAAGTATACATACCCAATTGCAACCATTACTGAAATTAGATTGCCCATTAAATAAAAGTCATTAAATTTATTCTCCAGATCTGCTGAACTGTCATTGTGTTTTAACCTTGTTGCAAGTTTTAAAGCACTAAAAAAGGTTAAAGCATGTGGGTAGTCATTTACCAATGCAACTAGCAGAAACACTCTCTCAACTGTTCCTTTTAAGATTGATTTGAAATCAAGTCCTTGTTTCTTATAGAATATTTGGGAAATGGCAGAAAATAAAAATGCTAATACTATTTCAGATACAACTAATATTCCTAAGTAGATCCATATATTCATGACTATTGATTTGACGCTATTTCAAGAATTGATTTAATGTGATGATAGTTGCTCATTTTCAAAGTCTTCTCTCTTTTCCAAACCTGTGATCTTGTTTTCCCTAATTGTGCGGCTACAAGTTTATAGTCACCTTCTTTTATAAACCTAGAGACCATTTCAAAATCCATTTTTGGTCTCCACTCGTCAATGATTGATTGAAATAATTGAAATGCATGATTCAATAAATCATTGGATAGCTTTTTTTCTATTTCAACACTAAATCTATTATCTGTTTTTTTTAACCCTAGTAATGCAGCTCTTGCTTCTGTTAACCCTGAACCCAACATACCATGAGCAATCTGCTCATTAATTTCTGTTTCAACCTCACCCTCTTTCAATACATGCCTTAACTTAAAATCAAGCTTATGGTGTATGCTGTATTCTTCAATGAATATTAGCATTCTCACAGCGTCATTTAACTCTTTTACTATTGCTTGATATTCATCACCAAGAGTTATAGTCAAAGGAGATAGTAATTCATTTGAAAAGTTAGTGTTTACTACTAAAACTAGTTCCTTGAAACTTTTTAGTAGCTCCAGACTTGGTTGGGAACGGCTGTTGACAATATCAGCCATTATAATTATTTGTTTCACTTTTTATGAAATTTAATTAATAATTTCATTATTTATGAAACAATAATAAGCAATTCTTAGCTTTTTACCGCAATAACCCTGCAGCCCATTCTGTAGCGTATTTGGCTTTGAAGTATTTGATACGGAGGTTCACTAGTTTTTCCGCGGTTTCAATGAGTTTGTTTTCGCGGGCATTGACTAGGAAGAGGGTGCTCTCTCCATTTTGGAACTTGAGGTTCTCTGCGCGGAACAGCGCATTGTATCCATTATACGCCGCTTGCACATTGCTGATCTGTTGTTGCAAGAGATTGGCTTCATTAAAATAATTACGGATCTTATTTTCGGTTTCCCATTTCTTGGCGTTGAATTCCAGATTGGTTTCCTGAATCTTTAGTTTGGCTTTGTTATAATCACCACGACCTTCGCGCAAGAAGAGTGGCACTTTCACGTCTAGTCCCCATTTGTAATTGTTCTCAAAGAAAGCGCCGTCTACTCCTTTGATCACATTGTATCCCTTGTTCAAGAGATTGGCTTTTACATTCACTGTGGGTAGTATGGATTGAAACTTGAGTTTTCTCTCTACTTCCAAACTATTCAATTTGAACTCATAGCTTTTTAGTCCTGGGTTTTCATTCACTGATCTGCCCAATAAATCATTTAATCCTTGTTCCTGAAAACTTCGAACAAATTGCAAAGTGTCTGGCAGATAATTCTTGGGCAACAAATAAGCCGAGTCATTTTCTTGCCAGAGATAATTGCTCAATTCTAGTCCAGCATTGTTGATTTTCTGGGCAGCATCGGAACGCATAGCAGCAAAACTTTCTACCTGTGTTTGTGCTTCTACCGTATCTATAGAAGAGCGGTCTCCAGCTTGATAAGCCAGTTTTACCAAACGCAAACGTTCAGAAGAAATGGTATAATACCTATCATAAATGGTATACAATTGATAAGCACCGGCCCATTGCCAATAAGCATTATAAGCCGTAAAGAGTAGGTCATTGACCATTTTCAATTGTTCTTGCTGGCTTTGACTTTGAAAGATTTTGGCTTGTTGCAAAGTGGCTCTTCGCTTGTCAATGATCAGACCCTTACCCAAGGGCATTTCTACACCCAAGTAAGAAGTTTTTCCACCCGATGCTTCTGAATTTAAATAAGCACCACCATTACTTTCCAAACCCGTTTTAATATCTAACCCGCCTAAAGCAGTGGGAATCTTTAGTTCGGGGTTATTGTAGAAATAATAATTTTTTCCGTCAAAGGTCTTATTGGATCCCTCATAATTAAATACTGGATCAAAACCACCGCGCGCGCTCTGCAAATCGGCGTTAGCCTTGAGCACTTGTATACCGGCCTGTTTGGCTAACGGATGGTATTGCTTTACTTGTTGAATAAAGGCTTCGGGGGTAAACACCTGCGCGCGCAGTGGCCCCACCGTCAAAAGCATGACCACGCTCAGGATCAAACCCAGTTTATTAACCAAATAAGTTTCCTCCAATCTTGCATCAATATATTTAACCGCTACCCTCATTTCTTCTCCTTATTTTCCTTGGCGTATTCAGATTGATAATATTCAGGCGGGAATCCGTTGATGTTTCGCCAAAGTTCATACCAGATGCTCACGTTTTTCAAGAGCGCTATGCCATTGGCTCCTCCGCCAATACTTAATTGCTTGGGCCAAGCTTTCTCTTTTGAATCTTCTATTACCAAGATGCGGAATTTGCCATTGGTACTCACCGATGTTTCAATAGCAGATACTACACCACCAAAAGTTCCATAGCTGGAATTGGGCCATCCACTAAAAACAATGGCGGGGAATCCGTCAAAAATAAATCGCACTTTTTGTCCCTTAGAAATCAGTGGCAGATCCATGGGCGAGATAAAGAGTTCAATAGCGTGTTGCACATCTGTTGGAACTATCTCTACAATCATTTCTCCCTCTTTGACCATCTCACCCAGACCCGCTTTCTTAGCCTTGGTAATCTGTCCACTTTGCGGGGCACGAATATAATAGAGCTGGTTGCGGATATCGTAATTGCTATAACTATTTTCAAGCTTTGACACATCGGCCTCCCCGCTAGCAATATTGCTCAGTGAGGAAAAACGCTCTCCCTCGGCCTTAGAAATCTTGTCTGTGTATTCTTGAACCGTGCTATTCTTTTCAATAAATAAATTGTTCAATTCCTGTTTGCTCTGTAAGAACTTGCTCTCTGATCCTATACGTTTGGCCTGACTATTTTGAAAACTTACTTTTCTGCGTTCATAGTCTGTGAGCGAAATCACACCAGAATCAAGCATGAGTTTTGCCGCGTCTATCTGACGCTTGCTCACTGAGTATTCATTGTTCACGGCAGCCAAATCCATACTATCGCTCTGCAATTTCAAGTACTGTTGTTTGATCTTATTGTCCAGTTGGGTGAGCTTTAATTTTCTACCTTCTATCAACGCATCCATTTGAACGGCTGCCGTTTGCGCCTTGCCGGCATAACCCTGATTGGCCATTTGCTTAGCCGTAATTTGTTGTCTGGTACGTTCTAATAATTGAGGATCAAAATACTCCACTTTTACTTCTCCCAATTGTAAGAGGGTATCACCTGCTTGTACAAAATCACCTTCCTTTACATGCCATTTAACTACTTTACCAGCAATAATGGTGTTGAGTTCCTGCGGTCTTTGTTCTTGACGCAAAGTGGTTACAGCACCCTTGGCACGGATATTCTGGGTCCATGGCAAAAAAGCCACTACCACCAATCCAATCAAAATGCCATAGAGCCATTTTTTTACCGCTGATTGTTTGTTGATCAAATAGAGGTTCTTATAAGATTGCAGTTGGGTATGGGCAACCTTTTCTTCAATATTGTCTAACAAATAGTTTTCCATATGCTTAACTTAATCTTGGTCCAATTTCTGATGCAGGGCCCTGTTCTATAATCACTCCTTTCTCCAAATGAATAATGTAATGACAGGATTTAGCTAGTTCTACATTGGTACTGGCAATCATCACAGTTGAAGTAGTTTCTTGTCTAATCAGCTCTAGAATCTTGGCCTTGTCTCCTGTTTCTAAATGACTGAAAGGCTCTTCTAGCAAGAGCAATCTGCGTTTCCCCAATAAAGCCCGAATGAGCAAAATGGTTTGTTTGACTCTGGATGGTAACCTTGAACCTGCTGTTAACAATTCGGTGTCATAACCATTAGGTAAAGACTGAATAAATTCAGTGAGACCGCACATATTCACCAGATCGGTGAGTTCTTGTCTGTCAATATCCTTGTTACCCATGGTAAAATTCTCCATGAGTGTGCCTTGAAAAATGTCTTGGGTATTCAATAAGATACCTGTTACGGATCTTAGTGATTCAAGGTTGTAATTGGCAATAGGCATATCGTCTAATAACAATGAACCGCTGAAGTTCTTGTATGCTCCCGTAAGCAAACGCAAGACTGTGGTTTTACCTGATCCAGACTTACCATAAATACAAACTGTTTGTCCAGACGGAATTGTAAAATTCAATTTTTGTAAAACAGGGTTGCCTTTATCATAGCAATATTCGAGGTCTTTGAACTGAACAGATAAACCATTGTCAGAAATAGATACTATATGTGTTCCCTCTGTCTCCATTTCACTTTCGGTAATCTTGGCTAATTTTTCTACGGAGGTAAGTACGTCGTAGATTTTATCTAAACTGGCAATCAGTTTTTCCACCGATCCAATCACCATGATGATCACAATGTCTGCGGCAATAAACTGTCCAATATTAATTTGTTGGTCTACCAAGAGTATGGAACCCACAATCAACATGCTGGCGGTAATAACCACTTTAAATCCTACTAAACTCCAGAACTGGGTTACCAAAATTTTAAAATAACGGGTATGTGCGTCCAAATAACTGTTTACATACTCGTCCGTTTTTTGAATATTCAATTGGGTTCCCTTGTTGTACTTAAACGTCTTGACCACCCTAGCCATTTCTTCTAACCAAGCGGCGGTCTTGTACTTATAATCACTGGACTCCACATTGGCTGCAAATCCCGTAGGCAGGGTATTGCGCAAGATGATGTACAACAATAAAATTAAAATGGCGCCAAAGCCAATAAACACGGGGTGATACATACTCAACAAAATCACGCCCAAAAGAATTTGAATTACGGCAGCGGGTATGTCTAATAACAATTTCTCAATCCCTTTTTGCAAGTTACCAGCGTCAAAAAATCGGTTTACCAATTCTGGCAGGTAATAGCTGCTCATCTTCTCTATATTCAATCGCGGTAGCACATTGGCAAATTCTAGGGAATAGCGGACAAAAATCTTCTGCTGAATTTTCTCAATCACCTGCATCTGCCGCACTTGCAGCAATCCGCCAATAAAAACAGCTACCACCACCAGTACAATCAAAACAACGATTGAGGTAGAGATCTGCCCAGCCAATACAAAACTGATAATGGTCTGAATACCCAAGGGCGTGGAAAAACCCACCAATCCAGCCAGTATGGCATAGATATAAATGGTACTAATGTCTTTTTTCTCCAGCCTCAATAAGGTGAACAGCTTTTTGGCTGCATTAGCTGGTGAATGTTCCTGTTGTGTTGCCATATGCGTTTGTTCCCTACAATTTGTGTGCAAGATTACAGCCTCGGGATGAATTACCCGAGTTAATGAATTTCCAAAAATAATTCATTAAAATGTTAAAACATAGCAAGAGACAAGTTGTTCAGTCATCAGAGATCATCAAATTCGTAGATAGGATCAATATGCGTTCCTGCCATCATTTCAAATACGGGTTTGATGATTCCATCGTGTAGGTCATACACCCAACCATGAATATGTGGTAGCTGTGCGTTTTTCCAGGATTTTTGAACAATACTTGTTTTGGCCAAATTCATGACCTGTTCCTGTACATTCAACTCCACCATTCGGTTTATACGGGATTCTTCATCTTTAATCTGGTCCACTTCTTCTCTGTGAAAACGGTACACGTCTTTAATGTTACGCAGCCATTTATTGATAATGCCATAATGGTGATTGGTCATGGCAGCTTTTACGCCCCCACATCCATAGTGTCCGCAAACAATAATATGCTTCACTTTCAACACTTCAACAGCGTACTGTAAAACACTCAGCAAGTTCAGGTCTGTATTCACCACCATATTGGCAATATTGCGGTGTACAAAAATTTCACCAGGTTTGGTACCCGTAATTTCATTAGCAGGCACCCTACTATCGCTACAGCCAATCCACAAAAATTCTGGGGTTTGCAAATTAGCCAGACGCTCAAAAAACTGATTGTCGTCTTCCTTTTTCTTTCCTGCCCAAATCTTATTTTCTAGTAATAATTTTTCGTATGATTTCATGTTATTGGCTTGTGAATATTCCTTTAAATGTTCAACCCGCCGCAGGCACTAATTACCTGTCCGGTAATATAAGAACTCAGGTTGCTAGCCAAAAACAGGGTGGTATTGGCAATCTCTTCTGCCTTACCAAACCTGCCCAAGGGAATCTTTTTCAGGAACTCAGTAGCACCATCTCCGTCTTGAAGGTAATGGGTCATGTCGGTTTCTACAAATCCAGGAGCAATTGCGTTGCAGCGAATATTGCGGCTACCCAATTCATGGGCCACAGACTTGGTAAAGCCAATGATCCCCGCTTTGGATGCGGCATAACTGCTCTGACCGGCGTTACCACGGATGCCAATAATGGAACTCATATTGATTATGCTGCCAGACCTGGCTTTCATCATAGGCTTAATTACCTGCTTGGTCATGTTAAACACAGACTTCAGGTTAATATCCATTACATCGTCCCATTGTTCAGGGGTCATGCGCAACAACAAATTATCCTTGCTAATACCGGCATTATTCACGCAGATGTCTATTGCGCCAAACTCTTTTAAAACGTCATTTACAAAAGATTCGCACTGGGCAAAATCGCCTGCATTGCTTTTATAGGCTTTTGCTTTTACACCAAGGGCAGTCAGTTCTGCCTCCAACGCTGCCGCTTTTTCAGCCGAACTATCACTCACATAAGTAAAGGCAATATTGGCTCCCTGTTCGGCCAATTTTAAAGCAATGGCTGCGCCGATGCCTCTTGCAGCACCAGTAACAATAGCAACTTTATTCTCCAGCAATTTCATAGTAGCGTCTTTAAGTGCAACAAATGTAAAAGATTTACCCGTAAATATGCTGATGGAAAAACACATAGGCAATCAGCAATACAAAGACAAAAAACAGGATCCCCGAGTTATAGAGTAGTACAAAAAAGAGAACGGCCATCATGCCAAACACGGAATTGAGATAGTCTTCACTAGGCATTTCATAGACCAGTAAAATACTGTGCAGAAAAGCTGCCAAGGATAATACCATCAAGACAATCTGCGGATATTCCAACAAGGTAAAATGCAAGGGATAGGCGCTCCACACATAGATGAACTCTGGCAAAAACAGTAAAGCATAGGTTAATAGTAGCTGCAAAAACCTAACCGGGATTTTTACCGGAAGGTTGCGCAAAAAGGGCAGGAACTCCCGTTCAAAAGCACGAATCTGCAAAATCAAAGAACTATGAGACCCAACAATGAGTAAGAAACAAAGCAGTAAGGGCCGTGGATCGGGTTTGTAGGGTTCATAGAGTTGGATAAAGCCGTACAGAAAAAGCAGCGTAAAGACCTTTGTCAGGAGCAACATTTGTTTGCGCGCTCTGAATAAATGAAAAAGTGCAAAACTGAATACCGGTTTTACAAAACCATTCTGCAAACTGATCCCAAACAAGTTGGAACATTTATCAAAGAATGCCCATTTACCCAAGAATGCATCCGTGCCATGGTGGCGAATGGTGCTCATATACCATCGCGAAGCAGCGCTTATTAATACTAGGTTTGCGATAATCATGATAGCCGCCTGTATCCAATGATGCAAATGAATAGCCACTGCCGTGGCGATGGCCGCATAGATCCAAACCGGCGCAAAGACCTGCAATTGGGTGAAGAGCATCCAGGCAAATAGTTGCTTGTTGTTCAAATGATTCAAACAGGCTAGGAACAATTGTCTGGGTTCCAAGATGCGCTTGCTAATATAATTACTACACTTGAGGGTATAAAGCAACCAGGCCAATATTACCCCTGCCAAGATGATGGGGCTCTCCAAAAAGGCAATGATTAAGGAGTAATGGTAGTCAATTAATTGCCCACCTTTGACCACCCCAAATAAGACAAAGAATAAGAAGGCAAAAAAGCCCGCGTTCATTTGGTAAAAATGATTCACCAAAACGGATTGTAGTGTTTTTGCAATGGGGTTGTTTTTGAACAGGATGCTTCCTATTCCTCCAAACTTGATTTTTGAAATTGTTACTGTAAACTTATCTGTAAGGAGTATTCGACTCATGATGCTACTTGTAATTTTTTCTCTATCACTTGTAGTTTCCCTGTAAAATCTAACCCATCCGCAAAACTTTGGTGCGATGAGATTAGAAAGGAAATACCCTTTCTGGCATGCCAATCATTGATCCATTTGCATACTAGTTCTAATGCGGCCACGTCAATGGTAATCAAGGGCTCGTCCAATAAAATCCAATCCGGATTTCCCATAAAAGCTAGTACCAGACTGAGTTTCTTGACCATGCCACTGGAGTAAGTACCCACCGTTTGTTCATAGGCGTCCAAAATATGAAGCTCCTCCAACTGCTGTTTTGCCGCATCAATATCTGCTTTCTTGGTGGCGCCATACAACTCCACCAAATCCTTTGCTGTCAAGAACGGCGGATACAAAGGTTCCGCCTCAGCATAATTCACTTTCTTTAAAAATTCATTTCGGTCTTTGAGAATACTCAATGATTTTTCAGAAGCGCCACCTTCCAAAACCAATCCCAAATCTCCTGACGCTAAAAAAATGTCACCCTTGAACGGATGAAGACCCGCCAACATTTTTAGAAAAGTGGTCTTCCCCGATCCATTCTCCCCCTGAATCCAGTACATACCCTTTTGCAGATTCAAATCCGGAACGGTCAACGCCAAATGCGCGCCATAATATTTTTCAACCTTTCTGAATTGCAGCATAAACAAGTATAATAACAGGAATATAATTTAAAATAATCTTTCACCTTTAACCTCAAAATTCAAGACTCAAAACCCTTCTGCTTGAAATTTACAGTCTTTGATGAATACTTTTACACCGTTGATTTAGATTTAGATTTTTTAACGTTTTGAATGATTGATTAAATTCAATCATTTTATCCTGTCACATTTCAATCCATAACATTCAATCTATCCAGTTTCAATCCATAACATTTCAACCTATCACATTTTATCCTATCACATTTTATCCAATCCGAGGCTTTATAATTTAAATAGGTTTGTTCCAGTCTTTTGGTATAACTGTTTTTCGAGTTTTTAAAATACCTCACTTTTATACTCGTTCTAGTATAAAAACACACTAAAAATATTTTTCTGAAAAAAGCACCATACAATCCAATAAAACACCTACCAAACAGTGATGCATTCAGTTGGATTAATGGCTCAATAGAATCTTTGTACTGGAAAACCGCTACGCCGTTGTGGGTTGGGTGAAAAGGGATTGGTTATTTCACTTTCGCATCGCGCATTTGTGCCAAAATTTCATCTACATAGATCCGGTCATTACTTAAGCGGGGAATCTTGTGTTGCCCACCCAGCTTGCCTTTGCTGCGTAACCATTCGTGAAAAACGGTTTTGTCTAACGCGTGCACATGTGGCATGACCAGCGCAATATCTTTGTATCGCTTGGCTTCATAGTCACTGTTTACCAATTTAAGTGCGCAGTCTAACTCATACGCAAATTGATCCACAGAAAGGGGCGGCAAATCAAACTCTATCAACCACTCGTGTCCGCCTTTTGACTCATCACCCATATATACGGGAGCTGCAGTATAATCATTTACCACTAATCCGGTTTTCTCGCAAGCTATGGTTATGGCTTTGTCTGCATTGTCTGCAATCAACTCTTCGCCAAAGGCATTGATATATTGTTTTAATCGGCCAGTGACTTTTACTTTGAATGGAGATAAATTCACAAACTGAATAGTGTCTCCCACAAGGTATCGCCATAGGCCACCATTGGTACTGATGACCAGTGCATAATTTTTTCCAATGACCACGTCTTTCAAACCAATGGTTTTGGGGTCTGGTTTGCCATATTCTTCCACGGGCAAAAACTCATAAAAAATACCATGATCTAGGAGCAACAACATGCCGTCTTCTTCGGGATCATTTTGCATGGCAAAAAATCCCTCACTGGCATTATACACTTCTAAATAAGTAACACCGGGCCCTAAGATTTTTTTAAACTGCTCTCGATAGGGTGTAAATGAGACCCCTCCATGACCATATAATTCTAGGTTGGGCCAGACTTCTTTAATGGTGGCTTTTCCCGTTATTTCTAAAATGCGTTTCATGAGAACCAAGGTCCAAGTAGGTACCCCCGCAATAGAAGTTACATTCTCTTCAATAGTAGACTGGGCAAGGCTTTCAATCTTGCCTTCCCATTCATCCATCAACGCAATACTCAACTCGGGTGTCCTAATCCACTGCCCCCAAAACGGCGTGTTCTGCAACAATACCGCGCTCAAGTCTCCGTATTGAATCTCTTCATTGACTTTGCTAATTTGGTGGCTTCCACCAATGACCAAACTTTTGCCCGTGAGCAAATCGCTTTCAGCATTAATGTTATAATAGAGGGTAAGCAAGTCTTTGGCTGCCTGAAAATGACAATTTTCTAAGCTCTCTTCTGTTATGGGAATAAACTTACTTTTCTCACTGGTAGTACCACTACTTTTGGCAAACCAATTTACGGGTGTGTTCCAAAGCAGTTGTTCCTCTCCCTCCATCAAGCGATTGATATAGGGTTTGAGGTCTTCGTATTCGTGAATGGGTACCGCTTGTTTGAATTTGCGGATGTTGAATATCTCTTTCATCCCATACCTTCTTCCAAATTCTGTATATTGACCATGGGTAATCAGGTCTTGCAGTACCTCACGCTGCGCTGCAATGGGTTCATGCATCCATTGGTCAATTTTACCCTGTCTGAGTCTTGCTAATCTAGATATGGCTGGGCTAAGTAGTTTCATTGCTTTGGCATTGGCAAAATAAGCAATGATGTTGAGAATTCCGTAGGATTATTCAGATGGATGGGCCACGGAATCAGATTGTTCGGAAACTACCGTAGCCATTGGTGTGTTATCTTTTCCCATTTCTATGATCCAATCTTTTCTCTTTAGCTCAAAATTGGTACCTAAATAAAGCCTGCGCACTTTTTCATCATCGGCCAACTCCTCTGCGGTTCCATGACGGAAAATCTTTCCTTCAATCAATAGATAAGCTCGGTCACAAATAGACAAAGTTTCATTCACATTGTGGTCCGTAATCAGGATGCCAATATTCTTATACTTGAGTTTGGCTACCACACTTTGAATGTCTTCTACGGCAATGGGATCCACACCGGCAAAGGGTTCATCCAATAAAATAAATTTAGGATCCACGGCCAAAGCTCGGGCAATCTCGGTTCTTCTTCTTTCTCCTCCGCTCAAACTATCTCCATTATTACTGCGCACATGGTGTAGGTGAAACTCATCTAAGAGGGACTCCAATTTGTGCAAACGCTCTGCCTTGGTAAGTTTGGTCATTTCCAAAACCGCCATAATATTATCTTCCACAGTAAGTTGACGGAATACGCTGGCTTCCTGAGGCAGGTAACCAATACCCATCTGGGCCCTTTTGTACATGGGTAACTTGGTAATGTCTTGGTCATTTAGGAATACACTACCCTCATCTGGCTTAATCAATCCTACCACCATATAAAAAGTGGTAGTCTTTCCGGCTCCATTGGGTCCCAGTAAACCCACAATTTCTCCCTGTTCAACATTTACGCTTACGTGGTTTACAACGGTTCTTCCCTTGTAACTCTTGATCAGGTCTTTGGTATGGATGGTTAGGTTCATAAACTCTTGTAAAAATAGGATTGTTAGTAGGAAGATGTGGCAATAAGACCTAGTATTTTGTTATTGTTTTGTGTTTCTGCCTATTTTTGCCGCCATGAAAGTGATAGATCATATAGCCCAGGCAAAAGAAACATTGGTGTCTTTTGAAGTGTTACCTCCTTTAAAAGGTAAGACCATTAATACCTTGTATGACCATTTAGACCCCTTGATGGAATTCAAACCCTCTTGGATCAATGTTACTTATCACCGCAGTGAAACCATGTTCAAAAAGAAGACCGATGGCACTTTTGAACGCATAGAAGTGCGCAAACGCCCTGGCACCGTTGGTATTTGTGCGGCCATCATGAACCACTATAAAGTTGATGCTGTTCCCCATATTATCTGTGGTGGTTTTACAAAACGTGAAACCGAAGATGCTTTGATTGACCTAGATTTCTTGGGTATAGACAATGTGTTGGTATTGCGTGGCGATGCTGCCAAGAACGAATCTTCCTTTGAACCCGAGAAAGACGGCAACCATTATGCCATTGACCTTTTGAGTCAGGTGAGCAATATGAATAACGGCATTTACCAAGACGAAGACATCAAGAGTGGAGGAAAAACTAGGTTCTGCACAGGTGTTGCTGGTTATCCTGAAAAACATTTTGAAGCTCCCAATTTAGAAATAGACCTTCTGAAACTCAAAGAAAAAGTAGACGCTGGAGCAGATTATATCATGACCCAGATGTTTTTTGACAACCAAAAATTCTTTGACTTTGTAACAGCTTGTGAGAATATGGGCATCAACGTTCCTATTATTCCAGGTCTAAAACCCATTACCAATAAAAAGCAATTATCGGTGCTGCCAAGGATCTTTCATGTAGACATTCCAACCGATTTGTCCAATGCCATTAACAAATGCAAGACAGACGCGGAATGCGAACAAGTGGGTACCGAATGGTTGATCCAACAAAGCAAGGAGCTAAAGGCTTTTGGTTCACCCGTACTACATTACTATACTTTGGGCAAACCCAAGGTCATTTGGAATGTGGTGAAAAACGTGTTCTAAGCAATCTGATTTATTTGGTTCCAGATTTTATCTTGGCATCTATCAGGTCATTAAACTGTTCTAAACTCAATTGTTTGGCAATGATTCTTTTGTCTTTATCCAACAGGTAAATGGTAGGCGTTTTGTACACGTCATAGAGTTGCTTGTAATTGGGTTTACCGGCTTTTTCTTCTGCTGTACGCGATGCCTTGGTTTGATAAGCTTGAATCCAGGAAGGGCTAATTTTTTTCTCGCTCAAGAATTTTTTCCAAGCTGGAATTTCATTCTCATAAATATTCACTGAAAAAACAGCCACGCCTTGTTTCTGCCATTTGGCTTGATAGAATGAATCTAGGCGAGGAATCTCTTCCTTGCAATGTCCACAATTGGGATCCCAAAAAGCCACAATGGTAAAAGGCGATTGTAGGTTATACAGAGCAACTGTTTTACCCGTAGTATCGGTCAAATCCAATAAGGGTGCGGGTTGCCCAAGCTGATTGGCCATTAAACTATAGGCCCTTTCTGTAATGGTTTTCTTAGATGCTGCATTGAGTAAGACCGTATCGCCCTTGGCATAAAAATTTTCAAACAAGTACAAAAAGACTTTGTCCTGACCCATAAATTCTGGGTTAATATATTTGTTGGTAAACTTGGTCAACAAGTATGGAAAAATCTCTTTTCCGGTTCTGGCAGAAAGCAGCATGTATTTTACTTCTGCAATAATACTATCCGGCTCTGGGGTTACATAGTATTTAAAATAGTCGTCCAGTTTGGGTTCAAAAAATGGGGTTCGTAACAAACGGTCGTCATTAAAATTGACATCGTCCCAGAAATGATCTTTTACATATCTATAGGGATAGCTGGAATCTGGTACCCCCTTCACCATGGGAATAGCTGGTGCCATGGGGCGCTTCATGGTATTAAACAACATGGCCAACAAAGACTTAGGATATTGTTTTATAATGCTATTGCGATAGTCTTGCAAGTCTTTGTCTGCAGCAATAATCAAACTGCGCAAGCGACTACTATCTTCTTGAGTGGTAGCTGCTTTGTATTGCAGTTCAAGTTCATTGAGTTTTTTCCCCTTTTCATTAGAAACCCTTGAATAGGTTTTAAAGAGGTCATTGTCTGCGGAGCCCGTAATCTTTACATCATCTTTCTTGGCAGTATCTGCCACAATACTAAAATGTTGTTGGTCACTAATCAGCACTTCAAATAATATGCTGTATTGGGGTGATACTACAAAATAGATACCTCCTGTGAGTTTGGTATTTCCTTTGAATACACCCATTCCCTTTTCATCCAACATGGCCGAATCCATCAAGGCCCTTCCCTTACCGTAATTGCTTCCTAAATACACTTTGCAATTTTTCAAAGGGGTTAGGGTAATACTGATGTGTTTGGGTGGCAGGCTGGAAGATCCCACTGCGCTGGGAGCAGCAGGTTTTTTAACCTGAGCTAGGGCCATTTGTGCCAAAACCAATAGCAGGACAGGGAAGATTCTTTTCATAAAAACATGGAATTGGGTATAAAAATAGTCTGGATTACATTTGCACCCGTGAGAAAACAGAAAAAAAACATTGTTCTAGAAGAATTGTTGGTAGAAGATTATGCCGCTGAAGGTAAATCTTTGGCCCGTTTTGAGGGTAAAGTGGTCTTTATTGAGGGTGCCGTTCCAGGTGATTTGGTAGACGTTCAGTTATCCAAAAACAAAAAAGACTGGGCCGAGGGCCATGTGGTAAAGTACCATAGCTATTCCAAAGACAGGGTAACACCGTTTTGCAGTCATTTTGGGGTTTGTGGCGGTTGCCAATGGCAGATGTTGCCCTACCAAAAGCAATTGTTCTACAAAACCAAACAGGTGGCCGATAACCTGACCCGGATAGGTAAAGTAGCACTTCCTGAAATGATGCCCATTATTGGTGCGGCCCATACAGAGCGCTACCGCAATAAAATTGAATACACATTTGGTACCAAGACTTATATTCCATCAGCTCAATTTAGATTGATGAAGGCCGAGGGTGTTTTTTTTGATGATCTGCCAGGTGGTGCAGGTTTTCACGTACGTGGATTTTTTGACAAAGTGGTTGAGATTGATACCTGTCATTTACAAGAGGAACCTACCAATCTGATTCGGAAATTTGTGGCGGCTTATGCCATTGAAAGGAACCTGCCTTTTTATGACGTTCGCAAGCACCAAGGTTGGTTGCGTAATATGTTTATCCGCAACAGTACCATTGGGGAACTGATGGTCAATATTGTATTTGGCCATGAAGACGAGAACAACCAGAAAGCCTTGATGGACCTAGTTATGAAAGCGTTTCCGCAGATTACAACCCTGCTTTATACCATCAACACCAAACACAACGATAGTTTGTTTGACCTCTATCCGCAAACCTATTTTGGACCAGGATATATTTTAGAAAAATTAGAAGATTTTACGTTTAAAATTAGCCCCAAGTCCTTTTTTCAAACCAATACCAAACAAGCCGAAAGACTCTATCAGGTTACGCGTGAATTTGCAGAACTAGATGGCACACAAACGGTCTATGATTTGTATTGTGGTACAGGAAGCATTGGCATTTTTGTGAGCAAATTGGCAAAAAAACTGGTGGGAGTAGAAGTGGTGGCAGAAGCCATTGAAGACGCCAAAGAGAATGCAGCACTAAACAATTTGGATAAAACTGCGTTTTTTGCAGGAGATGTGATTGAAATCTGTGACGATGCTTTTTTTGAAACCCATGGCAAGCCAGACGTGATTATTACAGATCCCCCAAGAGCGGGTATGCACGAGAAGCTGGTTCGCAAACTTTTAGAGATTGCAGCTCCTACCATTGTTTATGTGAGTTGTAACCCTGCTACACAGGCAAGAGACCTAAACTTGCTAGATGAGAAATATACCGTGGAGAAAATACAACCTGTTGACATGTTTCCGCATACCTTGCATATAGAAAACGTGGTACAACTAAAATTGCGTACCAATTGATCCTTTAACCCATGACTGAATTCAGACCAAGCAGATTTGAAATCCTGCCCACAATTGTGAAAAACCTGTTGATCATCAACGGTCTTTTCTTTTTGGCTCAAACCACTTTCAAGTCTTCATTAGGCATTTCATTAGAAAATATTTTGGCCCTCCATGCTTGGCAGAGTAGCTTATTCCGCCCTTGGCAATTGATTACGCATATGTTTCTGCACGGAGACTTCTGGCATATTTTTGGAAATATGTTTGCCGTTTGGATGTTTGGTTCTGTATTGGAAAATCTTTGGGGACCCAAGCGTTTCCTCTTGTTTTATATTATCTGTGGGTTGGGTGCAGCCTTGATGCACTTGTTATTTTTAAGTTATGAAGTAATTCCATTGATGACCGATTGGGCGGCATTGGTGCAGGCTCAGTCATCTGGTGTGGGTCTATCAAAAGCAGTTTATGCATTTAGTGACCATCACCCCGGGGTGTTAAATAGTCAATTGGATTTGGCCAATTATGTCATAGCCAATCCAACAGACGCTGCGGCGGTAAACCAACTCATGGGATGGATTCAATCTTATTATGAAGCCAACCTGAACACAGCTACCATTGGCGCCAGTGGTGCGGTTTTTGGCTTGTTGGCTGCCTTTGTTTACCTTTTTCCCAATACCTATATTTATTTGTATTTCTTGGTTCCTGTTAAAGCCAAATGGATGGGAATAGGCTATTTTGCCTATGAATTGTATTATGCTGTTCAGAACAGTGGTGGAGACAATGTTGCAAGATGGGCCCATGTGGGTGGAGCCATTGTAGGATTCTTGATTGTAATGACTTGGAACAAAAAGAACAGAAAAACGTTTTATTGATATAGAAACGTTTTACAATTTTCAATTATGGCAGCAAACACGTATAAAACTAATCGGGGCATCCTTCTAGGTCAGGACAATAATGCCCTGGTATATTTGGTGGCCATTAACCTATTGGTTTTTGTGTTACTTACTTTTATCAAGATTATTTATTATTTATCTGAGATTCCTATTGAATTCTTTTACAGGCAAATCATGGACTGGTTTACCCTTCCTGCCATGGGAGAAAAACTGGCATCAAGACCTTGGGTGTTATTTACCTATATGTTCACCCATGGGAGTATCTGGGGATTAATCAGTTCCTTGCTCTGGCTCTGGTGCTTTGGCTATATTTTGCAAGACCTTACTGGCAATAACAAACTAATTCCTATTTATCTCTATGGTGGTTTGGTGGGGGGGCTGGTATTTTTTATAACCGTAAATCTATTTCCTGTACTAGCCAACCATATTCAAAACATTGAACCCATGATGGGAGCTGGCGCAGCTGTAATGGCCGTTGCAGTAGCTACTACTACCTTAGCACCAGATTATAAAATCTTCCCTTTAATTAATGGTGGGATTCCTTTATGGGTGGTCATGGTCATTTTTGTAGCCATCGATTTTGCTACTTTAGCATCAAATAGTGCGGGTGTGGGTGCGGCACATCTTTGCGGTGGCGCAATGGGTTTTTTATACATTAGACAAATGCGCAGAGGATCTGATTGGGGTGCATGGATGACCCATTTATGGGAATGGTTAGACGATTTGTTTAGCCCTGAGAAAAAACACCGCAATACCAAAAGTCAAGACAAACATTTTTATCAAATTGGCAAAAAACCTTTTGAAAAAATGCCCAACCTTACCCAACAAAAACTGGATGAGATTCTTGATAAAATCAACCAACAGGGTTATCAATTTTTAACCGATGAGGAGAAGGCTTTTTTAAAAAGGGCTAGTAAGGAAGACCTTTTATGAGTAGTATGGGCACCATATTCAAATACCTAGTATTTCTTGGAGGAATTATTTGCTCACTTGTTTATCTCTATTCCTGCCTTACGCCCTATATTAGTCCTATTGACTGGCATTACTTAAGTTTTGCAGCTTTGTTTTTTCCCATGCTTTTAATAGCCATGTTGGGTTGGACCTTTGTGTCCATTATTTGGTATAGAAAATATAGCCCAATATTTATTATCTGTTTAGCCCTGGGTTATCAAAACATTATCAGTGTTTTTGCATTCCATCCCGGCAAGGATTTTCAGGCCAATAAGGATTCTGGAAGTATTAGGATTCTGACTTGGAACGTGAACAATTTTAATACCAATGCAGTTGACAAGGATCCAAAGGCATTAGACATGATTCAGTTTATGCAAGCGCAAAAACCTGATATCATCTGTTTGCAGGACTTTTCAGAATTACACTGGGGAAAATACGGGCCAACTATTGATTCCATTAAATCTTTCACAGGTTTGCCCTATCATTTCTTTAGCGAGGCCGATGCTAATTATGGTGTGATCATGATTTCTCGTTGGCCATTCTTAAATAAACAATCCGTTCCCTTTACCAATGTCAACCTCACAGAATGCTTACAGTACGCAGATATTCAAACACCCAATAAAGTTTTACGGGTTTACAATACCCACTTGGCATCAATGAATATTCACGTTGAAGTCATGGAAGAAAGCCATATAAACCAGCTTAAATTCTTAGATAAGAACAAAGAGATTTTAATGAAAAAAGACAAGCTCTATAGAATGGGTTTATTTGATCGATTACACGTACAACAAGCACAATTGGTGAAACGCAGTTTAGATAGTTGTAAAATACCCTACATCTTTACTGCCGATTTAAACGCGGTTCCTTCTAGTTTTGTGTACCAGCATTTGAGCAAGGGTTTGAACGATGCTTTTCTGGAAAAGGGTTTTGGTTTTGGAAGAACTTATGACAGTCTTTCTCCAACTTTGCGCATAGATGTCTTATTGACTAGCAAGGACATAACCACCAAACAATTTAAAACTGTCCGCAATCACGAGAGTGATCATTTACCCATTATCACGGATATTTATTTGAAACACTGATTTTTTGTATTTTGTGGGCATGGCAAATAATTATTTTCGCCGCAAATTCAAAACTTTCTGTCTTTCTATTACATTATTGATAGTACTATTATTCTTAATAGCCTGTTTATCTCCTTATGTCAATCCTGCAAATTGGTGGTTAAATGGATTTACGGGTTTGATTGTACCATACTTATTGCTATTACTTTTCTTTGCCATGATTTTCTGGATGATTGTAAAACCAGTGATAGCGTGGTTACCTTTTTTAAGTCTTTGTTTGGGTTGGCAACAAATAGAAGTGGTCTTTGCTTGGCACGCGGGTACCGGATTTGTCAAAAATAAACACGCATTAAATTTGCGGATAGTTGATTGGAATGTGCAAAGTTTTAATGGACTAACAAAAAATAAAGAAACCAGGCGTTTAATCAGAACCGATGTTGCAGAAAGCATTTTAAAACTACAACCAGATATCATTTGTCTGCAAGAATTCAATACCAGTTTAAGAACTGTAGATAATATATCCTTGTTTACCAAGACCCATCCTTTTTATTATTTTTCAAAAGACTATTTGCGCAATAAGGGTGATTATTTGAGTGGCAGTATTATCTTTTCAAAGTATCCCATTATTGATACAGGAAGGATTGCTTTTCCTGTTGCAGAAAGCTTGATTCATGCCGATGTTAAAAAAGGTGAGGATACTATTCGAATCTTTACTACCCATTTGCAGTCTTTTAAGTTTCAGAAAAATGATTATGCCGATATTGAAAAGATTCGGGATCAGGATGAGGAAACCGTAAGTGCTTCTAAGAATATTTTTAGAAAAATGAAACTGGCTTTTTCTAGAAGGGGTTTACAGTCTGACTTGGTTAGAGATGTCCGTGATAAAAGTCCCTTTCCAAGCATTGTTTGTGGTGATTTTAATGACGTTCCCAACTCTTACACCTATTTCAATATTAAAGGAGACTGGCAAGACGCATTTTTGAAAAAAGATTTTGGCATTGGCCGAACCTTTATTGCGCTGGCACCAACCTTGCGTATTGACTATATTCTGGTAGACAACCATTTTTCTGTTAGACAGTTTGATATGGTAGACGAGGACCTTTCAGACCATGTAATGCTAGTCACTGACCTGCGTCTGAAAAAATAAAATACCTTATCTTGCATCCCATGTTTTTCCTGTGTCATACAAGCTGTTGTTGCTGCTGTTAATCCAGCCTTCCGTTTATTGCAGTCAATCCAAGCATTTTCCAATCTTATCAAGTACCAAACATGTCACTCAAAGTATATAATTCACTCAGCAGACAAAAAGAAACTTTTAATCCCATTAACCCACCCTATGTGGGCATGTATGTTTGCGGACCAACCGTAAGCGGCGAGAGTCACTTGGGTCATGCACGCCCTTTTATTACATTTGACGTTGTCTTTAGATACCTGATGCACTTGGGTTATAAAGTACGCTATGTTCGCAATATTACCGATGCGGGTCATTTTGAAGAAGAAGGCAGAGCTGCTGAAGACAAGATTAGCAGTAAAGCCATTTTAGAGAAATTGGAACCCATGGAGCTGGTACAGAAATACAGCAATTTGTATCATTGGGCCATGAGTCAATTCAACAACCTTCCCCCAAGCATTGAACCAACTGCTACCGGTCATATTGTTGAACAGATAGAGATGATCAAAAAAATCATCGCAGACGGTTATGCTTATGAAGCCAATGGCTCTGTATATTTTAATGTAGAAAAATATAATACTGATTTCTCTAAAGTTGGAAAGCCCTATGGTATGCTCAGTGGAAGAAATATTGATGAGCAATTAGATACCACTCGTGAGTTAGAAAATCAAGACGAGAAAAGAAATAGAAATGATTTTGCACTTTGGAAATCAGCTCCTCCTGAACACATTATGCGCTGGCAAAGCCCATGGGGAGAGGGTTTCCCGGGTTGGCATATAGAATGCTCGGCTATGAGTAGCAAATATTTAGGTCAGGAATTTGACATTCATGGAGGTGGGATGGACTTACAGTTTCCCCACCACGAATGCGAGATTGCACAGAGTACGGTTTGCAATCACAAAACCCCTGCGCGTTATTGGTTGCACAATAATATGATTACCATTGATGGTAGAAAAATGGGTAAGAGTTATAATAATGTGGTTAAGCTCACAGAATTGTTTAGTGGCAGCAGTCCCGTATTAACTCAAGCCTATTCACCCATGACAGTGAGGTTCTTTATCCTTCAAAGCCATTATCGCGGTACGCTAGACTTTAGTAATGAAGCCTTGCAGGCATCTGAAAAAGCATTCAAAAGATTGTGGGAAGCACACGAATGGTTTGCCAAATATATCATTAAGGATCAACCTGGAACAGATACTGCATTGGATGAAAAAGTACAGCAACTGGTGCATGAATTTGCTGTCTTTATGGACGATGATTTTAGCACGGCCAAAGTCTTGGCCAATATGTTTGACCTGGTATCCATTATCAATTCTATCAAAGACAAACATATTGCTGAAACCGCCATCAGTAGCAATACTTTAAGCTTATTACAGACCCAATTGAAAGTTTATTTAGAAAACGTGTTTGGTTTGGTAAGTGAACGTCAAGGAGACGGTGCCCAATTAGACGGGGTTTTGCAACTCTTGATCAGCATAAGAAAAGACGCCAAGCGTAACCGCGATTTTATGACCAGTGATAAGATTCGGAATGAATTAGCAACATTGGGTGTTCAACTAAAAGACGAGAAAGACGGGGCTACTAGTTATACCATTGCTTAATCAATGGTTACAATCATCAGCGTGTGCGTGGTTGTGTGTCCGGCATAACCTAAAATTGAGCCAGTGCCCAGCCACAATAAAAGCCACTGCAGGAAAGAGCAACCATAATTGCCATTGGTGCCAGATCACTTTTGCCAATAGTAATAAAATCCCCACCGTAAAAAGAAGCATGGGTTCATAGCGGTGATGGTGTTTTTTTCTACCATGATAGAGGGCATAAATGCCTACTATAAAAGCCAAGGCCACCATAAAATATTCAAATTGTAAGTTGTCAATAATATTCACCCCAAAAAGAGGCAAGGAGCTCAAAAACAGGGGCAATATGGCACAATGAATGGCACAAGCTACAGATGTGCTAATCCCCAATGCGTCCCAATTAATCTTGATTGACATATTTAGATATACAAATGTACACAAATGCAACTGTGTTGCAAAATATTTTAGGATTCCCTCCTGTTTTGATGTGGTAAGCCCATCCCTCCCTACCTTTGTGCCAATTATAGCACTATGAGTAAGAAATTGGTTGCCTATCTCTTGTTTTTTCTGGTCTTGGTCTTGGGATTTTACTATTTTCTATTTCAAGGAACTGATTCTTGGCGCGCCAAATTGCCAGTAATCAGTTATACCAAACCTTTTCAATTTACTACCCAAGATGGTCTTCCTTTTACTGACCGCGATATGTTGGGTAAGGTTACGGTGGTAGAATATTTCTTTACCAATTGCAAAAGCATCTGCCCCAAGATGAATACCAATATGAAAGAGATTTATGCGGCCTTCAAAGATGAACCAGATTTTATGATTCTCTCTCATACCTGTGATCCGCAGAGAGATACGGTTGCCCGAATGAAAGTATACGCGGATTCATTGGGTGCCGATACCCGCAAATGGCAATTTCTCACTGGTAGAAAAGATAGTTTGTATAATATCGCGCGAAGCGCATACTTATTGGATGACCCAAAAAACAGTTTAGACAAAATAGAAGACCAGTTTATCCATACCCAATTTTTTGCATTGGTAGACAAAGACGGCAAGGTTCGCGGACAAGTCTATGATGGTTTAAAAAGCGCAGAATTAGAACAACTCAAAAAAGACATCCGTATTTTGTTGGATGAAAAAGCCGGAACGGGCAATTTTGTCAACGGGATTTTCAACAACAACCCTAAATAATTCATGCATCCAAGAATTATTGATACCCTAAAAAGAAGCAAGTTAAGTGTTACGGATAGCCGTAAGAAAATTCTGGAGCTTTTCTTACAACGCAAAGCTGCTTTGGCTCACGCCGATATTGAACAACATAGCGGTGATGAATTTGACCGTGTGACCATTTATAGAACCCTGCAGACCTTTGTTGAAAAAGGCATCCTGCATACCATTCCCTCTGCTGATAATTCTGTCAGGTACGCACTCTGCAAAGACGCTTGTACTGAAGGACACCACCATGACAACCACGTACACTTTATGTGTGATGTTTGTAGCACTACTTATTGTCTTGATCATGTAAGCGTTCCTGCCGTTCAATTACCCGCGGGATATCAAGTAAATCAAATAGACTTAGTGGCCAGTGGTATTTGTATTAAATGCCAATAACTTAACACAATAATTAAACCCCAAACAGACCTGATGATATTAGTAACCGGTGCAACAGGATTGGTAGGCTCACACCTAGTTAGCCAGTTGGTATTAAAGGGAGAACCTGTTAGGGCCCTATATAGAACTTCTATTCCAAGCATTCCGGGAGCAGAAAAGATTGACTGGTTTAAAGCCGATATCTTAGACGTGATTGCATTAGAAGCCGCCATGGAAGGGGTTACAGAAGTCTATCATTGCGCAGCCATAGTTTCTTTTAGTGCCAAGGGTCAAGAAGCCATGCATTTGACAAATATTGAGGGCACGGCCAATATAGTAAACGCATCCATAGATGCAGGGATTCGCAAAATGGTTTTTGTAAGTTCTGTTGCAGCATTGGGAAGAATCCGAACCGACCAAGCCATTAACGAGACCATGGATTGGACGGAAGAAACTTCTAACAGTGAATATGGTAAAACAAAATACCTGGCCGAAATGGAGGTCTGGAGGGGCATTGGTGAGGGTTTGAATGCGGTGATAGTAAATCCAGTAATCATTCTAGGTTCTGGAGACTGGACCAAGGGATCATCCGCTATTTTTAAATCGGCTTATGACCAGTTTCCATGGTACACAGAAGGGAGTAGTGGTTTTGTTGACGTACTTGATGTAGTAGCGGCCATGCAGACACTGATGGAATCTGAGATTAGCGCTCAACGTTTTATTTTGAGTGGAGCCAATCTAGGCTATCGCGATGTATTCAACATGATTGCTGATGGATTTGGTAAAAAACGCCCACATTTAAAAGTGACTCCACTCTTGGCAGAGATTGTTTGGCGATTAGAAGGCGTCAAGTCTTTGTTTACAGGTAAACAACCATTGCTAACTAAAGAAACATCTAGAACCGCTAGGGCCAAAGTGATTTTTGACAATAGCAAGTTGTTAAAAGCGCTGCCCAATTTTCAATACCATGCTCCTGTTGATTCCATCAATCGAATCTGTATTGAGTTGAAAAAAATACATAACTTATAGGAAGCTCCTAGCATTGAAAAAGAAACGCTATCATATCCTAATCCTGTTAACTTGTACTTTGTTGCAGACTAAGTTTATTGCCGCACAAGACAACCAAGCAGCCTCCAATCCAGCAAATCAAAAGCAGGCAATCCTACTGGGTCAATGCTCTCCCAAACTATTGGAGCAAGAACCTTTTGCCAAATGGTTTATACCAAATTTTGAAAAATACCAAGTAGATAGTTCCAATATTCGTGCCATTAAAAAAGCTTTCAAGGGTAAGCGGATGGAACTTTTTGTAGGCAGTTGGTGCGGAGAAAGCAGGGCCGATATGCCAGGTTTATTAAAAATATTACAGACAGCTGAAGTAGATAGCAGTCAATTCAAACTGATCTTTTTAAATAATAGCGGCACCATGAACCGCCAAAGTCCTGGACACGAGGAGCAAGGAAAAAACATTGTTCGTGTGCCTACCTATATTCTCTACAAAGGCAAAAAAGAAATTGGCCGCATCATTGATGCACCAGTAGAATCCTTTGAAAAAGACTTATTGAAAATAATAACAGGTAAACCCTATACACCCCATTTTAGTGAGTTGATATTATAATCTTTTATATAAAGTGTAACTAACAATCAAATGAATTGACTAAATTGTAGTAACACTTAGTTTGAAAAACTTATTAGCGGTCATATTATCCCTAGCCCTTTTTGCACCCCCCTATGCAAAGTTGCTCCTCTATGCAGACTGCTCTTTCAAGGCCATGATGAATGAAGACCCTCGTTTTTGTGATTGTAGTAAGATCATAGACGTAGCACCCTATCCTACAACTGATGGTCAATCAGAAAAACAGCAAAATCTAGAACAAAAAACAGATTGGAAATACCTAGCTCAAGAAAAATATCAGTATCAAACAAACCATCTTAGAACTGTTAATAGCTTTCAACCCAAGCAGAACAAAAGCATTCCCAACCAGCACCTAGCATCTGTGTTTCATCCACCCAAGCTATAGGATTACATATCATTAATCCTATTGATCCATTTTAATTAACATCAGATGAAACCATTCATGCTGGTGATCGTCACAATGTGGCTGATCTCCTGTAACCATACTCGTATGGTTCAAACCAACGCGCTTACTAATCAAACAAACATAGTTAATACGCCCCATTTGTTGGGCGTTCATCCCATTGCAGACCTGCGTCAAGCCCCATTTGCTGATTGGTTCCTTCCCAATTACCAAGCTTACCAACCAGATAGTTTCCTCATACCCAAAATCAAGGAATTGCTAAAGGGTAAAAACCTGAAAATTTTTCTAGGCACTTGGTGTGGCGATAGTAAAAGAGAAGTTCCCCGCATGCTGAAGATATTAGCAGCTGCAGGTTTTGATAGCAGCAAGTTGCAGTTGGTCTTTGTAAACAATACAGCAGAACAATACAAGAAAAGCCCGGGCCATGAAGAGCAGGGAAAAAACATTGTCCGCGTTCCTACATTGATTGTCTACAACAGCAAAACCGAATTAGGCAGATTCATTGAGTATCCCAAAGAATCCATTGAAAAAGACCTTCTCAAAATCCTCAAAGGCGAGCCCTATCAACCCAATTATTTTGGTAAAACACTTTAGCAAATAGCAATTACAAAAATCCCCGCAATCATTCCATTGCGGGGATTTAAAAAATTATTAGTTTATTCTTCACTTCTCACTTTCTTCTTCTTCACCTCTCATTCCTCACTTTCTTCCTCCTCTCTTCACTCTAAATCTATTATCTCTTCACGTTCTTCTTCTTCACTTCTCATTCCTCACTTCTCACTTCTCACTTTCTTCTTCTTCACTTCTCACTTTCTTCCTCCTCTCTTCACTCTTATCTTTTATCTCTTCACGTTCTTCTTCTTCACTTCTCACTTCTCACTTATTCTCCATCACTTTCTTCCAAAGCTCCGGAATGCGTTTTATCCAAACCAATTCCCTTCTTTTCAAAGACGCATCTTCTGCAGGATATCCAAAATAAGTCTTGCCACCAGCCAATGAAGATGGTACTCCACTTTGAGCAAGCACCACTGCATTGGCCCCAATGGTTAGGGTTTTACTCACGCCTACTTGACCCCAGAGTACCACTCCCGCTTCAATAATGGTACCACCTGCAATTCCCACTTGTGCAGCAAACAAACAATTTTTCCCAACAGAGGTATCATGACCAATATGAACCATATTATCCATCTTGGTGCCAGCCCCAATTCTGGTCTCTGCAGTAACACCCCTATCAATGGTACAACCAGCACCAATTTCTACATAATCTTCAATGACTACATTGCCGCAACTTTCCATTCGTTTGTACCAAACTTCTCTGTTCTTTTTTGTGTTGTAGTAAAAAGCATCACTACCTATCACTGTGCCTGATTGAATTACAGCATGATTGCCAATAATAGTTCCGTCAAGCAAAGAAACATTGGGATGGATAATGCTATTTTTTCCAATCACAACATTTTTTCCAATGAACACATTGGGCATGATTACAGATCCTTCACCAATGATTAGATCATCACTGATAGATTGATACGCGGGAGAAAATGGTTTAAAATGACGCACAATTTTTAAGTACGCTTCAAAAGGTTCCGCTACCACCAACAAAGATTTTCCTTCCGGTGCTGTAACTTCTTTGGTATTGATGATGATATGCGAAGCCGCACTATTCAAACAAGTATCATAGTATTTGGGATGATCAACAAAAACAAGATCGCCTGTTTGTACTTTGTGAATCTCATTAATTCCTGCAACAACGGCTGCTGGATTACCAATCAATTCGGCCCCAATTAAATTGGCCATCCATTCAAGTGAAACGGGAGCGGGAAATTGCATAATGCTAATTTTTGTACAAATCAAAGGTAATGGCTCCCGTTTAGCAGAAATTATTTTTTCGCTTAGAACAGGTTTTTCTTTAGCAAATTTTTCATTTTTCTAACCAAACATGTTGAGCTTTCTCTTTTTATTCAAGAAAACAAACTCAGTCTGAAACCCTTTATTCATCACCATTTCAAGAAAATAAATTTTTGATATACTGTAATTGTTTGCTATCACAATGGTTGTTTTTTAACTGTTTGAATAGCCTTCAAAAATTACAGAATCCACAACCTGCTTGAAAATGTTAATAAATTTGTTTATAAAAATTTTTGCTTTGGTAAAAAGGTTATTTAATATTGTGTAAGGAAATTAATTTTCCTGGTACTTACTAACCCATCTATATACAAAGTCTCGCTTCTGCGGGACTTTTGTTTTATATGCATCAGTACTTTAAAATATACAAACCATTCCAAGTACTTTCACAGTTTTCACCAGAGGGAGACAAGCAAACTTTGTCTCATTATTTTCAATTACCCAAAGACGTTTATCCAGTAGGAAGATTAGATTTTGACAGTGAAGGATTATTACTACTTACCAATAACAAACAACTCAATCATCGTTTACTGCATCCTAATTTTAAACACCATCGTTCCTACTTGGTTCAAGTAGATGGAGCTATAACTGATAAAGCTATTGCACAATTAAAAAAAGGGGTTGAAATAAATGTGGATGGAAAAATACATCAATGTAAACCATTGCTTGCAAGAATACTGGATCAAGAACCTGAACTGCCTATTAGAAATCCACCTATTCGTTTTAGAAAAGAGATTCCTGCACCCTGGATAGAATTAATTTTAACTGAAGGAAAAAACAGACAGGTTAGAAAGATGACTGCCAAAGTTGGGTTTCCAACTTTGCGTCTGGTGCGCAACAGTATAGAAGGAATTATATTGGACAAAATGCAACCTGGAGAGATGGTTGAACTCTCTGAACAGGAAATCAAGGAAAAACTGTTTGGTGGCAAATAGGTTTGATGCATTATTTTTGCAGGTTCCAAGCAAAAGAAAATTATGAGTTCAAACCATTTGTCAGAGCAGGAATTGATCAGAAGGGATAAGTTGACCAAACTACAAGCAGCAGGCATTGACGCCTATCCCGCACCATTATACCCGGTTTCCCATTTTTCAACCGAGATCAAGGATCAATATACCGAAGAAACCAAGGAGCAGTTTGCCGCAGTTTGTGTGGCTGGAAGAATCATGAGTATTAATGACAAGGGTAAGGTTTTTTTTATCAAGATTCAAGATAGCAAGGGGATTATCCAACTCTATGTAAAAAGAGATGACCTCTGCCCTGATGAAGACAAGTCTTTCTGGGACAATCTGGTAAAAAATGGATTAGACTTAGGAGATATTATTGGTGCCACCGGATATGTTTTTATTACTAAGACCGGTGAAACTTCCATTCATACCCAAACATTGACCTTGTTGACTAAATCGCTCAAGCCATTACCAGTGGTTAAGCGTGACGAGGAAGGCAATGTATTTGATGCAGTAACAGATCCAGAATTCCGCTATCGTCAACGCTATGCAGACTTGATTGTAAACCCCCATGTAAGGGAAACCTTTGTAAAAAGAACTAAGTTGGTGAACACCATCCGTGAATTCTTAAATGCACAAGGTGCTTTAGAAGTGGATACGCCAGTCTTACAAAGTATTCCCGGTGGAGCAGCAGCTAGACCTTTTATCTCTCACCACAATGCCTTGGATATTCCGCTATACATGCGAATAGCCAATGAGCTTTATTTGAAAAGATTAATTGTTGGTGGCTTTGACTGGGTTTATGAATTTAGCCGCAATTTTAGAAACGAAGGAATGGACCGCACGCACAATCCAGAGTTTACCGTACTTGAATGGTATACCGCCTACAAGGATTATTTCTGGATGATGGAAACCACCGAGCAATTATTTGAAAAAATAGCTATCGCCTTACACGGCACAACCGATGTTCCAGTTGGTGATAAAATCATCAGTTTCAAAGCACCATTTAAACGCATCAGTATTTTGGATGCCATTAAAGTGAACACCGGTATTGATGTAAATGATAAGGATGAAGCTGACTTGCGCGATGTTTGCAAACAATTAAATATCTCAGTTCCCAATAATATTGGTAAGGGCAAACTCATTGACGAACTCTTTGGTAATACAAGCGAGCATACTTATATACAACCCACATTCATCATTGACTACCCCGTTGAAATGAGCCCACTCACCAAGAAGCACCGCAGCAAAGCAGGACTGGTAGAGCGATTTGAACTCATGATCAATGGTAAAGAAATTGCCAACGCTTATACAGAGTTAAATGACCCCATTGACCAGCGCGAGCGTTTTGAAGAACAGGCCAAACTCATGGAACGTGGAGACGATGAAGCCATGTTTATTGACTATGACTTTTTGCGTGCGCTGGAATATGGTATGCCTCCAACATCTGGGATTGGAATTGGCATTGACCGTTTGTGTATGCTCATGACCAACCAATCTTCCATTCAAGACGTGTTATTATTCCCTCAAATGAGACCTGAGAAAACTGAAGATGCTGCTGATAAGTTAAACGAAACAGCTGGCTCTGAATCCTAATAAAAAATAGTACTAAAATAAATTTAGCGCTCCAAAAGCGGTTTTTCAAAGAATAGTTTAAATTTGAGAACCCCCAGTTAAGAAAATTAACAGGGGGTTTTTTGTTTTCCATCTATAATAAACCATATTCGTAGACCAAACCAACCAATTATATGAAACAACTCAGCAGCTTTTTGTTCTGTGGTCTGTTGTCCCTGACCGCATTGAACGCACAAAATGCCAAACCCATTACAGGTGGTGCACCCCAACTGGTCACGCAGGTAGAGGGAATTAAAGAATTCAAACTAAGTAACGGTCTTAGGGTACTCCTTGTACCAGACAATTCTCAAAATAACTTGGTGGTGAACATCACTTATTTGGTGGGTTCTAGACACGAAGGTTATGGAGAAAGCGGTATGGCCCACTTGCTAGAGCATATGATGTTCAAGACCTCCAAGCGTTACAAAGAAATCAAGAAAGCCATAGCAGATAAGGGTGCAGAAGCCAATGGTACTACCTGGTATGACCGTACCAATTATTATGAAGTAATGCCGGCCAATGACGAGAACCTAAAATGGGCGCTTGACATGGAATCTGATAGAATGGTGAATAGCCAGATCTTGAAAGAAGAACTCAAAACCGAATTTAGCGTTGTAAGAAACGAATTTGAATCTGGAGAGAATGACCCAGGTGGCGTGTTGCAAGAACGTATCATGTCTACTGCTTATCTCTGGCATAACTATGGTAAATCAACCATTGGTAGCAAGGAAGATATTGAACTGGTACCCGTAGATAACCTACGCGCTTTTTACAAAAAATACTATCAACCAGACAATGCTATTTTGATGGTGGGTGGAAAATTTGATGAGGCAAAAGCATTGCAGTGGATCCAACAATTTTATGCAGGTATTCCAAAACCTAGTCGTGTGTTGCAACCAACTTATACCGTTGAGCCAGTGCAAGACGGTGAACGTTATGTAGAACTAAAGCGCGTGGGCGATATTCAATACATGGGAATGCTCTACCATACACCCGCTTTTTCAGACAAGGACTTTGTGGCCAACCAAGCATTGATGCATATTCTAACCAATAACCCTTCTGGTATTTTATACAAGGCCTTGGTTGAAAAGAAATTGGCAACTGGCATTGGATCAGACATGCTTTGGTTACAAGACCCTGGCTTTACTTATATACAAGCTGAAATTCCAAAGGAGAAAAGCATTGATTCAGCCAAGGCTGTTTTTATGTCTACCCTAGACCAAATAGGTGGTACTAGTATTAGTCAGGAAGAATTGGACCGAGCTAAGAATGCCTTGATTAAACGCGTAGAGAATACCACCAATAATACCATTGGATTGAGTATTACACTAACTGAAGCCATTGGTTCTGGAGACTGGCGTTTGTTCTACTTAAATAGGGATCGTTTAGAAAAACTAACCCTAGCCGATGTACAAGCCGTAGCCAAAAAATATTACAAACCTTCTAACCGTACTTGGGGTCTTTTTATTCCAGACAAAAATCCAGACCGCGTTAAAGTTGAACCCACTGCAGACCTTAGTGCATTGGTAAAAGACTACAAAGGCAAGGAAGTAAAAAAACAAACCGAAACTTTTGAAACCAGTATTGCCAATATCAAAAAGAATACGGTCTATAAAAAATTGCCCAACGGTTTTAGGTATGCTTTACTGAAAAAACCAGCCAAAGGGGAGAAGATCATTGGTAATTTCAAGCTCCGCATTGGAAATGAAAAAAGCCTAGATAACCTAGCTACTGTTTCAAGTTTCACAGCTTCTATGTTGCGTAATGGAACTAAGACCTTGAACAAAAAACAGTTGAACGATAGCCTTGACAAAATCAAATCTCAAATTAATATTGGCGGCGCTGGTAATACAGTGAGCATTAATATTAATACTGATAAAGCACATTTTGCCAATTGCATGGCCTTGCTTAAAGAGATCCTATCTAATCCTTCTTTTGACCAGAATGAATTAGAAAAAATGATTGCTCAAAGCAAAGCTTCTATTGATGCCAACAGAAATGATCCACAATACCGTGCATCCATTTTGGCTTCCCAAAAATCAGAACGCTATCCCAAGTCTAGTATTTACCATACTTCTGATGCAGAAGAATCTATTGCTGCTTTAAACGCGGTAAAAAAGTCTGAGTTGGAAGCATTCTATACTAGTCACTATGGCACTAATAATGGAACTGCTGCACTGGTAGGAGAATTTGATCCAACAGAAGCTGAAAAAGCCATTGGAATGGTTTTTAATGGATGGAATACCAAGACCAATTATGTTCGCGTACCACAACAATATTTTGACGTAAAAGGTAGCGATGAAGTGGTGTTAACACCTGATAAGGCCAATGCAATGGCACTTGGTTTTATGAATATTCCTATGAATGACGTAGACCCTGATTATGCTGCATTAACCATGGCCAATGAATTGTTGGGTGGTGGTGCCTTCCTTTCTTCTAGAATTCCTAAAAGACTGCGCGAAGCAGAAGGTATGAGCTATGGCGCTGGATCATTCTTCAATGCCGGTTCCAATGATAAAGTGGCACAGTGGGGAGTTTATGCCATCTTTAATCCAATCTATAAAAATCGCTTGGACTCTGCTTTAAAAGAAGAAATCACTAAGGCATTGGACAAAGGTTTTACTGAAGATGAACTGAAAAAATCTACCGACTCTTGGATGCAAGGCAGAAAGATTGGTTTAGGCGTTGATGGTCAATTAGCCAGTCTATTAGAATCTTATCAATACCTAAATCGTGACCTTACTTGGTACACCGATTTTGAAAAACAAATCACTTCTTTGAAATTGCCTCAGGTAAATGCAGCTTTAAATAAATACATCGATCCTAAAAAACTGATCCTAGTTTACGGTGGAGATTTTGAAAAGAAAAAATAACCAAACCCTTCAACCACAAAAAACTAAAAATGGCTGCAAATCTGCAGCCCTTTTTTATAAAAAATTTTCTACACTCCAATCTCTTGCTTTCTTCACTTTCTTCTTCCCCCACTTCTCACTTCTCATTCCTCACTTCTCATTTCTCACTCCTCACTCCTTCCTCCTCTCTTCACTCTTATCTTTTATCTCTTCACTAATTTAGTCTCTATAGTTCAACGCCGGCTTTCTATCTCCCAACAGTGCCTTGTATTGATAGTCACCCCGCGCTTCCTTAAATTCCGCTTTTGCTTTTTCTATCAGTGCTGGTTGGGTAAACAAATCAATAACCGTAAGTGTCATGGTTTTGGCCGCAACCATCATTCCCTTGGTGCCAATTTCTGTACCACCACAAGCAACAGCCTGCCAACTATGCGCCGGTGTTCCTGGAATCCAAGTGGCAGCTTCCATTCCTACGGTAGGAACAGCATAACTAACATCGCCCACATCGGTGCTACCACCACCTGCATCAATAGTTGCTTGCAAAGGTTTTACCGTTGCAGCATTTGCAATTTCTGGGGCTTTAAAAGTAAAACTGCTTTGTAGTTTTTTTCCAAACGCTATCTCCTCTGCGCTGTATTGTACACCGCCTACTTTTTCTAAATTTTGTTGCATGTTTTCAGCCAAAGTTCTGTTGATGAGCAGGTCATGGGTACCACCAATGATCTCATAGTCAACATTGGTTTCGGTTCCCATTGCAGCACCCTTTGCTGCTTTTACCAATCTTTCAAAAATGGATACCACTTGATCTCGCTTGGGATGACGCACATAATAAAACACTTCAGAAAAATCAGGAACTACATTGGGCGCTTTACCACCTGCGGTAATCACGTAATGAATTCTAGTTTCTTGGGGCACGTGTTCACGCATCATATTCACCATATTGTCCATGGCTTCTACACCATCTAGTGCAGATCTACCCCTTTCAGGTGACATGGAAGCGTGTGCACTCAAACCTCTAAACCTAAATTTGGCAGAAGTATTGGCTAGGGCCGATGTCATGGTAATGCTATTGGCGTCTCCAGGATGCCAGTGTACTGCCACGTCTACATCATTGAACAAACCAGCTCGCACCATATATACTTTTCCACTTCCCCCTTCTTCTGCGGGGCATCCAAATACTTTTACGGTACCTGTTAATTTCTTGGCTTCCATGAGTTTTTTGATTTCAATACCCGCCGCAACTGACGCGGTTCCAAATAAGTGGTGACCACACCCATGTCCAGCATCCTGACCAGCTATGGGTGTTTTTTCTGGATTGGCTTGTTGGGCCAAACCGGGCAGGGCGTCATATTCCGCTAGAATGGCAATGACGGGTTTGCCAGTTCCATAGGTAGCAACAAATGCGGTTGGAATACCCGCAACTCCTGCTTCTACACTAAAGCCAGCCTCTTTTAAATGCTGTTGGTGCAGGGCGGAACTTTTGACTTCTTTATAACCCACTTCTGCATATTTCCAAATTTGCAATGCTGTTGCTTTGTCCGTTTCGTATCCTGCCTGCAAGTCTTGAATTGCTGCATTTTTCAACAAATCGGTTGGATTGGGGGCTACTTTTTTGGCTTTCTTCTGTGCAAAAGCCAGCATCACTATTACACTTAGTGATGCGGTACAAATTAATTTTCTCATAGCTAGTTTATTTATACAAAAAGGTCTGGATACAATTGGGCACCTGGTACAACGGAATATTTAGACAAATCGGTTATGCCTTCAGCTGCCAACACTTCTTCATCTATGAAAGTATTTCCCGTACACTGAGAGGCATTTTTCTTCAAGATAAAATAGACAGCATCTGCAATAATTTCTGGCGTCCGGCTCATCTTGGCTAGGGCTTCCCCGCCCAACAAGTTGCGCACCGCTGCAGTATCAATAGTGGTTCTGGGCCAGAGTGCATTGGCGGCAATACCAGCACCTTTAAACTCTGCGGCCCAACCCAATGCCAACATACTCATGTTAAACTTGGAAATGGTGTAAGCAATATGCCCTCCCATCCATTTGGGAATTAGGTTAATGGGTGGCGATAAAGTAATGATATGAGGATTATTTCCTTTTCTTAAATAAGGTAAACAGTGTTTAACTACCAAGAAGGTACCACGCACGTTAATGCTCTGCATCAGGTCAAAACGCTTAGACTCCGTTTGTTCAGTTGGGGTTAGTGAAATAGCAGAAGCATTGTTGATCACTACGTCAATGCCACCAAAGCGCTCCACTGCTAGTTGCACCATTTGTTGAATCTGTTCCTCATTGCGAATATCTACCTGTACGGCAAGGGCCTTGCCTCCAGCCGCTTCTACTTCTGCTGCCGCAGAATAAATAGTGCCTCCCAAGCGTGGGTCTTCGTCTACTGATTTGGCAGCAATAATAATATTGGCACCCTCTTTAGCAAGACGGATGGCCATGGCTTTTCCAATTCCCCTGCTAGCGCCGGTAATGAGGATGGTTCTGTTTTGAAATGGCATATGATAATTGTTAGATGCTCAATTTAGCAAATCCAATTTACCAACCTAAGAAATCTTTGATCACAGTTTCTGTTTCTGAGCAAGCTTTGTCTAAGTCATCGTTCACAATGCAAACGTTGAACATATGATTGAAACTGATTTCATAAGAAGCTTTATTGACCCTTGTAGCCAAAGTCTCTGGGGTTTCAGTACCCCTGCTCTCTAACCTTCTTTTCAATTCTTCCACTGAAGGGGGCTCAATAAAAATAGAAAGGGTATTGCCCTGAAATTGTTCTTGTACGTGAATGGCACCTTGTACGTCTATATCTAACATGGGAGTTTTGCCCAAGGACCAAATGCGCTCCAATTCTGCAAGGAGGGTGCCATAGTACTTACCCTCATACACCATTTCCCACTCAATAAAAGCATTCTGGGTAATCTTCTGTTTAAAATCTGCTTCGCTGATAAAATGATAATCCACCCCATCTTTCTCCCCAGCTCTAGGGCTACGGGTAGCTGCCGATATAGAAAAAGACAGCAGGGGATATTTGTTTAATAAGAACCTGGTAATAGAAGTTTTACCTGCTCCAGATGGCGCGGTAATGATAATCAGTTTGTTCTGGCTATTGGCCATGCTATGGATTTAAAGCAAAGAAAGGTATTTTCTTATTGCTGTACGGAAATGGGCAGTTGAATCCTTGCTGCTACCTGATGGTCATTGATATTGCTAAGGGTCAATTCAGGAGCATTGGCATAAAAAAGTCTAAACCGTTTGTTCAGGTTAACAATGCCAATACCTTGGCGTCCCATATCTTCTTGGGGTTGAATCTGACCAGTATTGACTACCATAATATATAATTCCTCTCCCATTTTCTTGACTTCTACCAATACCTGCCCCCCCTTAACTAATTTGCTGATGCCATGTTTGATGGCATTTTCGGCAAGCGTCAATAAGATACTTGGGGGCACAATCAATTCCAATGCTTCTGGATCAATATCTACTTTGAACTCCAATCGTTCTTCAAATCTAATTTTCTCAAGGGCCAAATAGTCCCTGACAATATCGGACTCTTTTTGCACGCTGATAAAACGCTGCTTTTCATAGTTGAGGGTATGACGCAAAAGTTGAGAAAGCAAGGTGGTAGCGGTACGTGCTTGTTCCCCGTCGGTGATGATCAGGGAGCGGATACTGTTTAAAGCGTTAAATAGAAAATGCGGGTTTAGTTGTAAACGCAGGATTTCTAATTGTGCCGTCTGCAGTTCCAAAGCAGTGTGCAATTGTTTTACATCGGCCTTGGCCTTGTGGTATAAGAATTTAGAAATATGGTACATCAATAACCAAACTGCCAAGTACCTACTCCAATTAATCACATTCATGATAAAGCTCAGGTTCCAAATAACTATACGAGAGGTGTGATCCGTCAGATAAAACAAGCAAGAACCTGTGATTGGTATAACCAGAGACAAGTTTACCCATGAAACCAGCATCCAGAAAAACTGCATCAGGTAAGTATGTTTGAAAAATTTACTATTATTAATGATATATCTATACAAATGGGTATAGAGCATGGCAATGACCGTAAGACCAGAAAGTGATAGAAAATCAGGAATGGTAAAAAAACCCAATCCTATATAATTGATCAATTCATAGAACAACATGGCTATCCATCCACAGGCCTGAAAAGACCAGTAGAGCGTTTTCCTACTAATTTTTTCTAGTCGGAAGGGTTGTTTTTTATGATTGTTTGGGGGCATCTAAGTTATTTAGATAGACGAATATGTATAATTTTTTGCAACAAATTCCCATTTTTGGATGAAAGGCAGCAACCTAATGTAGTAAAAAATGGAATCTATTCGGGTTCCGTAATGGCTGCTCTTTGCTTTTTGCTATTTCTACCAACTGCATAATAGGGTTTTAAGGACTGGTAGATTTGTTCAAATTGTAGTTGACCAGCAGTTGCCCCGTTTTTAGCATGTTGAAAATAAGAGCGAGTTTGTTTCATAATATCATTACCTAACAGTAGTCTAGCGTCTTCTAATTGCTTTTTGAGTTTGTCCACTTCTTCCAATAATTCTGTGTACTGTTCAAAGAGCTGCATCTGGTTATTACAAGCAATGAGGTCTATATAACTTGGAACAGTGCTTGGGCTTTTGCGCATGTGGAGTAGGGCCGATTTTACAAAATCTTTGCGCTTTAAGTGCAATTTGAACAAACTTCTGCGCTCTAATGAACTAAGTTTTACCTTGGTAGGTATCATGTTTTTTACGGAAGATAAGTGCTGATTAATGGCCAGTAATTCTGATCCAATAAAGCCTCTGAAGCTAGCCATAGTCTGATATTTATTAGTAAATAACGGTATAATAAATAGAAAATTGCTATTTTATAAATATTAATTTTCTGTTAGCTAGACTCAATTTAAAGCCTATTTAATTTTGATTTTTATCCAATTTGGGTCAATTAATTAGAAAAATCTAGATAAAATCATATAAAATAGCCCTTTTTCCCCAAATTTCAGGATGATTATCTTAACTTGTTTACTAGAAAAAACGATTGCCCCATGGGATGGTTCTGGTTAACCGCTTTCAGGTTGAGTGGCTGGCGTGTACCTAATGCTTATCCCATTGGGATTGAAAAAGCCTTGCTTATTGTAGCCCCTCATACAAGCGCCTGGGATTTTCCTTTGGGTCTGGCTGCAAGATCTATACTGAATTTAAAACATACCCATTACTTAGGTAAAGAAGAATTGTTTAATGGACCTTTTGGTTTTTTATTTCGGGCTACTGGGGGCTATCCTGTAAACCGGTTTAACAAGGAGAAAATGGTAGACCAAGTTGTGGAGCTTTTCCAAACCCATGAACAATTTATTCTAGCTTTATCACCAGAAGGTACTCGCAAAAAAGTTGACAGACTTAGAACTGGTTTTTACCATATTGCCAAAAAAGCGGGGGTTCCCATTATCATGGTGGGTTTTGACTTTAGCAAAAAGGAAATTATTATTGCTCCTCCTTTCTTTGCCGGAGAAGACGAAACTGCTGACCTAAAAATGATTATTCAATTTTTTGCTCCGATCAAGGGAAAAATTCCAGAATTGGGATTAGCACATTTATTGCCACAAACGGAATAAGATTATTGCTTTATCAACTGACAAGAATCAAGTACCACCCATTATTTACCAGCACCAAAAAAGCATCACTTTTAATAATATTACCTCCCTCAATTAAATCTATGCAATACAGCCACAACCCCCCATCAATTATTGATTGTTTCTGTAAATACGAATTAGAAAAACCTTCTGCTCTTTTTCTTGCTGAGCCGGTAAATGGTGTTTATCAATCGTTTTCTTGGGAAAGCGCGGGAGCAGAAATCAGGAAAATGGTAACTGTTTTGGAGCATAAAGGACTCAAAAAGGGTGATAAAGTGGCTATTTTGAGTAAAAACTGTGCTTTTTGGGTAATGGCTGACCTGGCTATTTTAATGGCTGGTTGTGTTCCCGTTCCGCTATATCCCAATTCTACCCCTCAGAGTCTGAATCAGATTCTGATTCATAGTGATAGTAAGCTCATTTTTATAGGTAAACTAGATAATCCTAGCTTGTTACAAGGGGCAGTTCCTCAAGGAATGCCCCAAATTAGTTTTCCTTTTTATCCTATTGCTGGCACAGAAGTTTGGACAGACCTGACCAGTAAAGAGAACCCCATTCAGGGCAAACCCCTGATTAAACAGGAAGATTTGGCTTGCATTATCTATACCTCCGGAACCACGGGCATGCCCAAGGGGGTGGTTCATAAATTTGAATCCATGAGTTTTGCGGTAAATGCTTTTTTACAAACCAACCCAACCCTTAGAAAAGAAATCTTCTTCTCTTATCTTCCACTTTGCCATGTTGCGGAGAAAATGCTAGTGGAATGTGGAACTATTTTCACAGGAAGCAGCATGTATTTTGTGGAAACTATGGATAGTTTTACCAAAAACCTGCAACATACCAAACCCACGGTTTTTCTGGCTGTTCCCCGAATCTGGGAGAAAATGCGGGAGGAAATTTTGAAGAAAATGCCTCAGGCCAAATTGGACAGAATTTTGCAAATTCCGCTCATTTCTACCCTATTTAAGCGGGTTTTACGCAAAAAACTGGGTTTTTCTAGGGCAAATTTCATTTTTACGGGTGCATCGCCCATTAACCCTTTGCTTTTAGAATGGTTTAAAAAACTGGACATTGAAATCATGGAAGCTTATGGGATGACAGAGAATATGGCCTTATCACATGCCAATAAAAAGGGTCAAATCAAGTTTGGTACCGTGGGCAGTTCCTACCCTGGTGTAGAAGTGAGGCTAGGAGCAGACCAAGAGGTTCAAATAAAAAGCATTGCCTCCATGGTAGGCTATTATAAAGAACCAGAACTTACCGCTGAATGCTTTATAGATGGTTATCTGCGCACAGGTGATCAGGGTTCAATAGATGCCGATGGTTTTCTAACCATCATTGGAAGAAACAAAGACCAGTTCAAAACCAGTAAGGGTAAGTACGTGAGTCCAGCCCCCATTGAAAGCAAAATCTTGGAAAACAGTTTGATTGATCAGGCCTGTGTAGTAGGACACGCTATGCCCAGTGCCATGGCAATTTGTATTCTATCGCCGCAAGGCCGAGAAGAAAACGCTTCCAATTTAAGCCTTGCATTAAGTGAACACCTGAAAAAAGTGAATGAACATTTGGAGCCTCATGAGAAATTGAGCAAGATGATCCTGCTCAAAGAAGAATGGACCATTGACAATGGAATCTTGACACCCACCCTTAAAATAAAACGCAAATCTATTGACCAACAATACCAGGAAAACTATGAAAACTGGCAGGCTCAACCAGAATCGGTGCTCATTCTATCATGATTTGGTCAATTAATACCAAAAACCACGCTAATACACAATTTTAGCTGTCCAGATTCGTTTTCAGAGGGAATTACGGTAAAAACCAAGTTATGAAAACGAGAAATTATCTAGTATTAGGATTGGCATCGCTTTTCCTGTTTTCTTGCGTGAGCCAGAAAAAAATGAGACAGGCCGAGGCCAAATACGGCGAATTGAATGGAGCATACGCTGAATTAAAAGAAAAATACAAAGCCTGTCAGGACGATCAAACAGACTATAAGAGTAAGATTTCTACCTTGAATACCCAGAAATCTGCTTTAGAATCATCCAATGGTGACCTGAAAAATCAAATTGATTATCTTAAACAGAACAATAATACTGTTCTAAACCAATTAAAAGACCTTTCTGTGGTTACGGGTTCTCAGGCAGAAAGCATTAAGAAGTCTCTGGAAAACATTGGATCTAAAGATATATATATTAAAGACCTTCAGGGATCTATTGCCCGCAAAGATTCTTTGAACATGGCATTGGTGATGAACCTGAAAGGTGCCATTGGCAACTTGGATGACAAAGACATCAATATTAAAGTGGACAAAGGGGTGGTTTACGTAGACATTTCAGATAAACTCTTGTTCAAGAGTGGTAGTTATGACGTTACAGATAGAGCCAAAGAAGTGTTGGGTAAAGTAGCCAAAGTATTAAATGCCCAACCAGAAATTGAATTTATGGTAGAAGGTCACACCGATTCAGTGGCCATAAAAAGTGCTGGTATTAATGATAACTGGGACTTGAGTGTAAAACGCGCTACAACCGTTGTTCGCATTTTACAAAGCACTTATGGCCTTGATCCTAAACGAATGACTGCTGCCGGAAGGGGTCAGTACCTACCCTTGGCGGATAACGCTACCCTAGAAGGTAGAGCAGCTAACCGCAGAACAAGGATTGTGATTTTACCTCAATTGGATCAGTTCTTCAAACTGCTAGAAACCAAAAAATAGCACTGACTAATAACGCTTTCCAAATAAGGCCATCCTCAAGGATGGCTTTTTTTGCACTTAGCCCAAGGGTAATGACTACAATAGCCAAAACTTGCCTAATTTTAATCAGCCCCAGATTGATTAGTGCTTAATTGTCAATCCTTTGCAACTTATGTGTGTAGAATTCAAATATGCTAGGTTACTGGTGTTGTTAGCAAGCTGTATGCTGTTGAACGCCACTTGCTATGGAGATGAGGTTGCCTATCCTATTGCTTTAAAGGGAGTTATTGACCTTAGAACCATTGACCTAAATAAACAGACTATTAAATTACAGGGAGAATGGGAATTTTATTGGAAACAGTTATTGACGCGATGGCCCTAGAAAGGATCAGGTGGAATATTTGAAAGTGATGGTTTTCTCAGCCAATAACCTGCTCTCCATTGTTAATAATATCCTAGACTATAATAAGATTGAAGTAGGTAAAATTCCTTTTGAACAAATAGAAATGGACTTGGCCGATATGTCTAGTAATATAATTCAAAGCTTTCAGTAATATACCCTAGAACAGGAAAACCGGGTTTTATTAGATATTGACCCAAGCCGATTCTTCCACTTCCAGAAGTTTTGGGGGCACGGGTTTGGGTCTAGCTATTTCTAAAAAACTCTTAGAAATGCAAGGGGCGGAATTACAATTGGAGAGCGAGGAGGGCAAGGGATCCAGCTTCTTTTTTGTACAAAAATTCCCTTTGTGCAAATCGTCGGAGACCCAGGAAGCCCTATTTACTGAACTCCCATTAGAAGAATCCCAACCCCTAAAAGGCACTGGTATTTTGTTGGTAGAAGATAAGGAAGTTAATATTTTGGTTGCCCAAACCTTTTTAGAAAGATGGGGAGCTAACATTGACGTGGCAAGGAATGGACAGGTGGCACTAGACAAATTAGATCTTGAGAAACACAAGTTGATCTTAATGGACATGCACATGCCCGTGATGGAAGGATATACCGCAACCGGTATATTGAGAACAAAGCTTATCAAAATTCCCATTATTGCACTCACGGCAAGTCTACCCAAAGAAGTGGAAGTTCGTATTCATTCTATGGGTATGGATGATATTGTAGTCAAACCATTTTCGCCAGAAGAACTGTTCAAGAAAGTGCTGCACTATACCGGTTTGTATCGCTCCGCGGATTTAGAAAGCTAATCTTGGCTGCGCCGATAGACTTTTTAATTGTTCTCAATAAAAGGAAGATTATTTATTGATCTCTTCAAAACCACCTGTTTGTTTGTTCTTTTGTACGTTGTTCCAATGAAAATAGCGTCCATTCATGGCCACATAAACGCCATGAGGTAATGCCTGAACAAAGGCCAAAGCGCTTCCCAGATTGAAAAGTCCGTCTGAACTACCAAATTTATAGGGGATCATGGCACCGGTAAGTACAATGGTTTTGTCCTTGTTTTCCGCGGCCAACACTGCTGCAGTTTCGGCCATTGTATCCGTTCCATGAGTAATCACAATCATGGATTCATCGGTAGATTGGCATTGACGGGAAATAAGTTCCCGGTCATTCTGGGTCATTTCTAAACTATCAATCATCATCAGGGTTCGTATGTCAACGTCTACCCGGCACCTACCCAGTTTCAATAACTCTTGAATATGGGTATCCTTAAAATAGAGCTGCCCATTGAGTTCATTGTATTCCTTGTCAAAGGTTCCACCGGTGATAAATATACGTATGGCCATGTTAAGGGATTGAAATACAAAAGTACAAAAATTAAATTCCAACACTGCCACTGGTCGTATTTAGAAATCCATTTTGAATTATATTTAAAGTTCAAATGGTCATGCCACTTTAAACCAAATTTGCCCATGCGTCACAGCCTCTTGTTATTTTGCTGCTTTTTGTGTTCTTGTGTGGTCAAAACCAGACAGGTATTACAGATTCCCAGAAAGGATGAGGGGGGTGTGATCAAACTCTATTTTGATAGAGAAGGCGCGTTGTATCCGCCAGACCTAAGAATTAATCCTTATTATTTTTATCTGGAACATTTACACAAACGCAAACTAACCAAGTATAGCAATCCGGAATACGCCACACTTGAAACGGCTTTAACCAAGTATGATTCCCTATCGGCACTGGCCATTCGGCAACAATTTAAATTGTATTATAGAGATACCATGCGTTTGTTTCTGCGTTTGCAAGATGCTGTACGCAAAAATATTATTGGAGACATGGAGCGGAGTCTTGGACAAAACAACACTAAGGATTTAGTGGTTTTTATTCATGGGTTCAATGACCCCACACCCGATGCCTTTTATTATTCCTTGCGCAAAAATATTGAAGCACACTTACAATCCAAACCCGTATTTGTAGAAGTCTATTGGGATGGGCTTACCGCCCTCGGTGACAATCCGGTCTTTACCAAGATCTGGAGTTATGCCCAAAGTAATTCTGCAAAAGTGGGTTTGGGGCTGCGCAATATTTTTAACAAAATCAATACTAATACCCGGCTCACCATTGTAACCCATAGTCTGGGTGCATCGGTGGCAACCCATGCATTGTTCAATCCAGGGAAATGGCCCGATCGTTTTCAGGAAGAGCTGGAAAGGGAATATCATTCAGAAAATATTGCCACGCCCAAACAAAAAGACATTCGGATTGGCATGTTGGCTCCCGCCATTCAAGGTATTAAGGTCTTTGATCATATTGACTACACCATTCCGGAAAATACCGCCCCCACTATTACCCGTGTGGTCATTGGTTATAACCATTTTGACTATGCGGTGACCAAGGGTGGTTTGTTTGCCAGCTATTTTGGATCTACGGCTTTAGGTGCCGATGACAAAGGAGAAGTAGCTAAGACCATGGCGGCCATAAAAGACATCAATCCAAAGATTAAAACAGTTGGTGTAGATTTTTCACTGACCAAGAAGATTGACAGTTTAAATACAAAAAAACTGCAACGCAAATCTCCATATAAACAAAGGGAACATGGGTTGCAGTTCTATCAAGAAAATGAGCATTTTACCGATTTTCTCAAGGCACTCTTTAATTAAAGTTTATTGTACAAGGCGCGGAGTTTTTCTCGGGTCATGATTTTTTCCCAGTCTTTTCCAAGGGCATTTTCCCAAAGTGGTTTCATGCCTAGGGATACATTCATCATCTTGTCAAAATCGTCTTCGCTTAAATTTTTGCAAATGCCTTGTGGAATTTCAATATTATTCTTCTCTACCATGTATTTAAATTCCTTTACACCTGCAGGATAATATTCTTCCAAATGGTTCATCACAATACAGTTACCAACCCCGTGTTTGGTTCCCAATAAATAACTCAGACCATAACTCACTGCGTGCGCCACACCCACTTGAGAATAGGCAATACTCATACCACCGGCATAAGAAGCCATCATCAATTGGTCATCCGATTCCTCATCCCAATGGTCTTTTTCTACATAAATTTTCTGGCAAAGCTGCAAGGCTTTCTCTCCATAGCTCTTGCTAAACTCGTTTAAAAATGTGCCTTCCAAACTTTCAATACAGTGAATATAACAGTCCATCCCCGTGTAAAAACGCTGGTTGGCTGGTGCGTCTTTGGTTAATTCGGGGTCTAAAACAATTTGGTCAAAAGGGGTAAAGTCTGAGTTCATACCCAGTTTGCGCACTGGTCCGGTTAATACGGTTGTGCGGCTTACTTCTGCTCCAGTTCCACTCAAAGTTGGAATCCCTGCTTTGTAAACGCCTGGAAATTTTACCAAGTCCCATCCTTGGTAATCTGCAGAAGATCCTGGATTGGTCATCATCAAAGAAACTGCTTTGGCCAAGTCCATGGCCGATCCACCTCCTATACCAATGACACCGCTAATGCTACCAAACTCCTCTTTCAATGCTTGGGCCAATTTATCTACCTGGGTAGTCTTGGGCTCAAAGGTAACGTCTACAAATATAATCTTGTCCTTGCCCCTCAAAGGAACCCTACTAGCTATAGGTTTGCCTTCAAAAAAATGGTCCACCAAAAAAATCATGGGAGCTTCGCCTTTGCGTTGTGGCGCTAAAATTTCATCTAATTGGTTAAAGGATCCGCGGCCATAGACCACATAACTCACCATTTTAAAATTCCTGAAGCTTGACATAGTTGTTGCTTTTCTTGAATAAGGGTTCAAAGATACAACTTAGGGGCATTCGGGATTATTTATGCAATAGCCACTTATGAATCTTTTCAATTAAAAAACTTGCTTTATAAATTGGGTTCCCAATTATGTTGTTTTAATTTATTCTATATGAATTCTCCATCAAAAATATGTTCCATACAGAATTTTCTGCTGCTCCTTTTATGGATTGCATACCCGTTCAAATGATTGAAGAAGGAAATTGGTGTGTATTGGAATGAAAAGACCCCAAGGGTTTTCCTGGTTGTGGATTCTTTAAAGTTATCAATGGATTGATTACTATATAAAGCGGTTATTGAAATAAACAGAGTTTTGAGAAATTATATCATACTTAAAACTTCTCATTTTGAAATTATTTGAAAGTCTTCTTTCTGCTATAAAGTAAAATGATTTTAGTGGTATTTGAATTTTGAAATATTGTTTCAACTTTTAGTTGCCAAAACATTATTTCAATTTTAAAACCAACAAAAATGAAAACGCTTAGTCTAATTTTAATTACAGGGATTCTTTTATTGATTTCGTGTTAAAAAGAATCTACAAATTCAACATTGAATCAAGATGTTGAATCAGTATTTAAAGATCTAAAATCTAAAATGAATGTATTAGAATTTTCTGAAATTGACATCCATGATTTTACAGATTTAAAATATAATGGTGAAAATATTGGATTCGTCTTTAAATCAAAAAACATCACTAGTGTCCGGTTAAATTAGGTTGATTTTCAATTGAATATGGTTTTGATCTTTGACATCTTGGTATAAAGGGTTTTCAAAAAGGCTTGGCAAACGAGTTTTATCTAACAGAGATACACT
>Ga0136644_10000154_pt1 | contig 51825 bp, 39 predicted proteins | sample C_130820_EF_Meta_FD_94780 | JGI IMG/M metagenome (GOLD analysis project Ga0136644, IMG submission 94780) | Freshwater microbial communities from Lake Croche, Canada to study carbon cycling - C_130820_EF_MetaG (v2) (version 2) | ecosystem: Environmental > Aquatic > Freshwater > Lake | place...
ATTTTGGCAGTTGTTGCTTTGATTTTATTACAAGTCAATAGCAACTTAAGAAAACTTTCTAATGAACGTATTGGTGAACCAGAAACCACACCAATTGCTTTCTTTAAGAATAAACGCAATATTGCTATTATTGCAGTTTTACTCTTTATTGTAGGAGGTTACTTAACTACAAAGGGCGCTATGGGCTTGGGTAGAAGTCAAAACTATCAACCAGAACAACCCATTTACTATTCTCATAAAGTTCATGCTGGAGTTAACCAGATTAACTGTTTGTATTGCCACGGTGGTGCGCAAGAAGGTAAGCATTCCAATATTCCAAGTGTGAATGTTTGTATGAATTGTCACCAAGCCATTAATGAGTATAAGGGTGAAAAAATGTACACAGAGGCTGGTGTTGAAGTAGATGGGACCAAAGAAATACAGAAGTTATATAAATATGCTGGTTTTGAATCTGGAAAGCCCTACGATGCTTCAAAATCTAAACCTATTGAGTGGATTAGGATACATAACCTTCCCGATCACGTTTATTTTAACCACGCTCAGCACGTAAAAGCTGGAAAAGTACAGTGTCAAACCTGTCATGGTGAAATTAATAAGATGGGTGAAGTAAAACAGTTTGCTGACCTCAGCATGGGCTGGTGTATCAACTGTCATCGTGAAACCAAGGTTCAATTCAAAGACAACGGATTCTACAGTATCTACGAGAAATACCATCAGGACCTGAAATCAGGTAAGATGGACAGCACCAAAGGTGTGACCGTAGAAGCTATTGGCGGAACAGAATGTCAAAAATGTCACTATTAATCTAGGATAATTGCATACCACTCAGGTGGTATGTTTTTGTACAATATAACAGGAGCCAGGGTTGCGCGCAAACAACCCATCGCTATCAACCAACATATTATGGAGCAAAAAAAGATCTGGCAAAGTTTTGGTGAGCTGAATCAGTCTGAAGCTTATAACAAAGACGTCAAAGACGAATTCAAGGAAGAATTACCCTTTGTTGCTGATGAAAGCAAAAGTTTCTTAGAAGCCAAAGCCCCAAGAAGAGATTTCTTGAAATACTTGGGATTTAGCACAGCAGCTGCAGCCGCGGCGGCAAGTTGCGAAATGCCGGTAAAAAAGTCTATCCCATTTGCTAATAGACCTGAAGAAATAGTACCTGGTGTTTCTAAATACTATGCTACCACTTATGTGCAAGACGGAGATGTGGTTAGTGTTATTGCCAAAGTACGTGATGGTAGACCCATTAAACTAGAAGGTAATGACCTTAGTCAAATAACAGGAGGTGGTACCTCAGCTCGAGTTCAAGCATCGGTGTTGGATTTGTATGATACTGCCCGTTTACGTTACCCAACCATTGACGGCAAAGAGGTGACTTTTGAAGCTGCCGACAAGTCTATTGCTAATGCAATGACTGGTTTAAGCGGTTCTGTTGTTTTACTTACTAGCACCATTAATTCACCAAGTACCAAGGAAACCATTGCGCAATTCTTGGCAAAATATCCTGGTAGCCGCCACATAACATATGATGCTGTTTCTTTTAGCGGTATGTTGTTGGCCAACGAATTAACCTACGGCAAAAAAGCCATTCCATCTTACCATTTTGAGAACGCTAAAGCCATTGTAAGCTTGGGCGCTGATTTCTTAGGTACTTGGTTGAGCCCTGTTGAATTTGCCAAACAATATGCCAAAGGCAAAAAAATCAATGAGAAAAGCCCAGAAATGAGCAAGCACATTCATTTTGAAAGTGTAGCAAGTTTAACTGGTGCTAATGCCGATGAAAAATTCTTGCACCGCCCATCTGAAACAGCTGCTATTGCCGCTGCTTTGTTAAGCGCTGTAAATGGTGCTGGCGTTACTGGTATCAGCAATCCTGCATTGAAAGTTGGTATTGAAAAAGCTGCTAAAGCACTTTCCGAAAATAAGGGTGCTGCACTTGTAGTGAGTGGTAGCAATGATGTAAATGTTCAAGTAATTGTCAATGCTATCAACGAAGCAGTTGGTGCTGGTGGCAAAACCATTAACTGGGCTGTTACTTCAAATTACCGCGCAGGTGTTGACGCCGATTTTGCAAAATTGGTAGAAGACATGAACGCAGGTACTGTTGGGGCTTTGTTGATTTCAGGAGCCAATCCTTCTTATACCTGGTTTGACGCAGACAAATTTAATGCTGGTCTGAAAAAAGTAAAAGCAAGTATCTCTTTCAATACTAAGGAAGATGAAACAAGCGTGCTTTGTAAATATGTATTGCCTGACAATCATTTCTTAGAAAGCTGGGGCGATGCCGAAGCTAAAACTGGTTATTTCTCTTTAATCCAACCTACTATTTATCCGCTGTTCAAAACACGTCAGTGGCAAGATAGTTTGTTGAAATGGAGTGGATCAACCACAGATTATTTGGCTTTTGTAAAAAATTATTGGTCCGTAAAAGTAGGTGGTGAAACCGGTTGGGATAAAGCCCTTCAAGAAGGTGTGATCAACCCAGCTGCTCCTACTGTAAGTGCCGCTGCATTTAATGGCGCTGCTGTTGCTGCTGCTGTAGCCGCTGCAACATCTATTAAGAAAGGTGGTGAATTGGAATTGGTCTTGTATGAAAAAGTGGGTATTGGTGCTGGTCAAGGTGCTTCCAACCCATGGTTACAAGAATTACCAGATCCAGTTACTAGGGCCACTTGGGACAACTATGTCATTGTTTCTCCTGCTTTGGCAAAGACCTTAGTAGGTATTGATTTGAATAATAATGGACAGGCAGATGCTTATGAAGTAAATCCTCCAAAACCAGTTGTAAAGGTTACCGTAAATGGAAAATCTTTGGAACTACCTGTTTTGATTATTCCAGGTACACAAGAAAATACCATTGGTATTGCCGTTGGTTACGGACGTAGTGAGAAGATAGGCAAAGCTGCAGCCGGTGTAGGTAAGAACGCCTTCATTTTTGCTGGTTTGAATGGCGCAACTGTTAGTCTTTTTAACAGCGCTGTAAAAGTGGAAGCTACAAAAGAAAAATATCCAGTAGCCCTTACTCAAACACATAGCCGCTACGATACCGCTCAAGGCAATCGTACCGAAGTAATGAAAGAAGTTTCTCTGGCTGAATATAAAAAACATCCTACAGAAATCAGAGACGAGCGTGAAGCCGAACTGAAACCTTATGGTGGCTTAGAAAAATTTGAAGGACAAGGAACCATCTATCCTGTTTATGACCGTCCAGGTATTAAATGGGGTATGAGTGTAGACTTAAACTCTTGTAACGGTTGCGGTGCTTGCGTAGTAGCTTGTAACGCAGAAAACAACGTTTCAGTAGTTGGTAAACCAGAAGTGCTTCGTGGACACGAAATGCATTGGTTGCGCATTGATCGCTATTTCAGCGGTGATATGGATAACCCAAATGTGGTGTTCCAACCTATGATGTGTCAACACTGCGACAACGCTCCTTGTGAAAACGTTTGTCCAGTAGCAGCAACCAACCATAGCAGTGAAGGTTTGAACCAAATGACATATAACCGTTGTATTGGTACCAGGTATTGCGCCAACAACTGTCCATATAAAGTACGTAGGTTTAACTGGGCTGATTATACTGGCGCAGATAGCTTCCCTGATAACCAAGAAGGTGTTGTAAATGACGTAGTAATGAATATGAACGATGATTTAACCCGAATGGTGTTGAATCCAGACGTAACAGTTCGTTCTCGTGGTGTGATTGAAAAATGTTCTTTCTGCGTTCAGCGTTTGCAAGAAGGTAAATTGACCGCTAAGAAATCTAGTCGTCCTTTGGAAGACAGTGACCTTAAAGTAGCTTGTCAACAGGCTTGTCCTACACATGCTATCACTTTTGGTAACGCCAACAACAAAGAAAGTGCTATCTCAAAAGTGCGTGTAGAGAATCCAAACCGTCAATTCTATGTATTGGAGCAATTACACGTTTTACCAGGTGTAACCTACCTTGCTAAAGTGCGTAATGCCGATGAAGAACACGAAGGAAAGGAAAAGCACGAAGCAGCTCCTGAAAAGAAAGAAGCAGAAGCAAAGCATGAAGCTGCGCACTAATTGTGATAAATAGAAAAGCTGATAAATAATATAACTTGGTTGGCTTAGGTTAACCAATTAAATACCAAGACCAGATGCATTTAAAGTACGAATCACAGCTTAGGGAACCATTGGTGTATGGAGATAAGAACTATCACCAGGTAACAGAAGATATTGTTCGCCCAATTGAAGCCAAGCCTACCCGTTTGTGGTATATTGGTTTCTACATTGCGGTGTGCTTATTGTTATTTGGGGTTTACGCCATTTACCGAGACGTTACTTATGGTATTGGCCAGTGGAACCTAAATAAGACAGTGGGTTGGGGTTGGGATATTACCAACTTCGTTTGGTGGGTTGGTATCGGTCACGCCGGTACACTTATCTCTGCCATCCTCTTATTATTCCGTCAGGGTTGGAGAACGGGTGTAAACCGTGCGGCTGAAGCCATGACCATTTTTGCGGTAATGTGTGCAGGTCAGTTTCCTATTTGGCATATGGGTAGGGTATGGATGGCTTTCTTTGTATTGCCTTATCCTAACTCACGCGGACCATTATGGGTGAATTTTAATTCACCATTGCTTTGGGACGTATTTGCCATCTCTACTTATTTTACCGTTTCATTGTTGTTCTGGTATAGTGGCTTGTTGCCTGATTTTGCAACCATACGTGACCGTGCATTTACCAAATTGCGCAAGCGTTTGTATGGAGTTGCCGCATTTGGTTGGACTGGTTCTACCAAGCACTGGCAACGTCACGAATCTCTGTCACTAGTTTTGGCAGGTTTGAGTACCCCACTGGTATTGTCTGTACACACAATTGTATCTTTTGACTTTGCTACTTCCGTAATTCCTGGATGGCATACTACCATCTTCCCTCCTTATTTTGTGGCAGGTGCTATCTTCTCTGGTTTTGCCATGGTACAAACCCTGATGTTGATGATCCGTAAGATCTTCAGCATGGAAGATTATATTACTGTTGGACACATTGAGGCCATGAATAAAGTAATTGTGTTGACAGGATCAATTGTGGGTGTTGCCTACTTGACCGAATTGTTCATGGGTTGGTATAGCCAAAACAAATACGAAGGATATACTTTCTGGTATAGTCGCGCAAATTTGTTCAGCCCTTATGGTTGGAGCTACTGGGGTATGATGGCTTGCAACGTATTAAGCCCTCAAATTTTCTGGTTCCGCAAAATGCGCAGAAACCTATTTGTTACTTTCTTCATGAGTATCATTGTAAATATTGGTATGTGGTTTGAGCGTTTTGTAATCATTGTTACTTCTTTGTATCGTGACTACTTACCATCTAGCTGGTCTGTTTACTATAGCCCAACTATCTGGGAGATTGGTTTCTATGCGGGTACTTTTGGATTGTTCTTTACTTGCTTCTTCCTATTTGCCAAATACTTCCCTGTGATTGCCATTGCAGAAATCAAGTATGTATTGAAAACAACGGGTGAAGGATACAAGGGTAGAATGGATACTATTGAAGGAGAAAAATTGGAATCATTTGTGCACGAACACGCACACTAATATAAACTAACTATGGCAAAAAAGAAATTCGTAGTAGGCTGTTTTGATGACGAAGCTGTCTTGTTTCCTGCAGTGAAAAAAGTTCGCACAGCGGGTTATAAGATTCACGATGTGTATACGCCATTTGCGGTGCACGGATTGGATCATGCATTGGGTTTGCGTGAAACTAGTTTGCATACCGCAGGTTTTATCTATGGCGTCACTGGTACCACTACTGCACTTAGTTGCATTAGCTGGATTTTTACCAAGGACTGGCCTTTGAACATTGGTGGTAAACCACACTTTGCTTTGCCAGCTTGGGTACCTATCACTTTTGAGTTGACGGTATTGTTTGCTGCGGTAGGTATGGTATTGACATTCTGCTACCTCTGCCAATTGGCACCCTTTGTAAAAAAACACCATTTTCATGCTCGTGCTACTGATGACCTATTTGTAATGGTCATTGAATGCACAGACAAAACCAATACAGAAGACCTAAAAGGATTCCTTGTTGCTAATGGAGCAATTGAAACCGATATCCAAATAGCTGAAGAAGGCTGGTGGTTAGGTCATTATGACAAAGATGAAATGAGATTTGAAGCCAAACAAACTGTTGCTGCATAACACTTGAATTGAAAACGATGAATAAATTAACCATCATAGCCATTTTGTCTACCGCTGCTGTTATTATCAGCTGTAGCGATGTGAAACGCAAGCCCGGATCTGTGTATATGCCCGATATGGCTTATAGCCGTGCTTATGAAACATATGCTGATCACAGCAATCTTGTAGAACAGGGCATCAACTATAATAATAGACCTGTTCTAGGAACTGTTGCCCGTGGTGAAGAATTGCCTTTTCATATTCCAAAAGATGTTCCAGGCGATACCACTAACTACACTGCCTCAAAATTGCTTAAAAATCCAGTTGAGTCTTTAAATGAAGTAGAATACAAAGAAGCTGAACGACTTTACTTGATTAATTGCGGTATCTGTCATGGTGCCAAACTGAATGGTAACGGTCCATTGTACAAAGATGGTAATGGTCCATACGCAGCAAAACCTGCAGCACTGGTAGGAGATGCTAAATATGAAAATATGCCCGAAGGTCAGATGTTCTATTCTGTAGCTTACGGTAAAAACTTGATGGGTTCTTATGCATCTCAGTTGAGCCGCAAGCAACGTTGGGAAGTAATTAAGTATATTAAACTGAACCAAGCAAAAGGCAAAGCCGCGGCAGCACCTGCAGTAGCCGATACAACTGCTAAGAAATAATTGAAAAAGTCTTTTTAAATTATTGAAAAGACTAAGTACTAACTGATATAAAAGAGTAACGATGGCATCTATCAGAACGCAATTTGAGATACCCGGAAAAATGAAAACCTGGTCACTAGGTTTGATTGGCGTTGGGTTGGTTGCTTTGATCTTTGGTTTAGTAACCAAGGGTTTTAGTAGCGACGAACACGAGCAAGTACATTTTTGGGGTACTTTAATGTATAATACCATTTTCTGGACCCTGGTATGTAATGCCAGTATGTTTTTCATTTGCGTTACCACCTTAGCAATGGGTGGCTGGCAACAGTCATTCCGCAGAATCCCAGAAGCCATTTCAACACTGGTTCCCATTTTTGGTTCCATCACATTTGCTGTGTTGTTATATGTAGTTTTGAGTGATAAGCACCATATCTACCATTGGTTAGATACTGAAGCAGTTGCGAAAGACCCAATTCTTAGCGGTAAGTCTGGTTTCTTGAATGCCAAGTTCTTTATTTTCTGGACAACCCTAACTATAGGATTCTGGAGTTTTTTGGGTTGGAGAATGCGTCAATTAAGCAATGAAGCTGACCAAGCCCCAATGGATGCAGAAACTGGTGCTAAATTCATTTTTAGAAATACCGTAAGAGCTGCACTATTTACCGTTTGGTTTGCCTTAACAGTAGGATCTACCGTTCCTTGGTTATGGATGATGAGTATTGATGCACACTGGTATTCTACCATGTATAGCTGGTACACATTTGCTAGTTCTTTTGTATCTGGTATGTCTTTGATTGCCCTTTGGTTAATCTATATGAAGAACAAAGGCTATATGGAATTGACCAACCAAGAGCATTTGCATGACGTGGGTAAGTTTATGTTTGCCTTCTCTATCTTCTGGACCTATCTTTGGTTTAGCCAGTATATGTTAATCTGGTACGCCAATATTCCTGAAGAAACCGTTTATTTCAAACACCGTGTTCAAGGACCTTATAAAGGCATATTCTTCCTAAACTTGATTATCAACTTCCTTTGTCCGCTGTTGATTTTGATGAAGCGAGCTGCTAAGCGTAACTATACCTTGGTTACTTTCATGGCAGTCTTGATCATCTTTGGTCACTGGATAGATTTTTATCAAATGGTCATGGGTTCTTTGTCAAAAGAGCACGTTACATTAGGCTGGTTAGATTTTGGTATCCTGGCTTTCTTTGTTGGTATGATGATCTTTTTTGTTGGAAGAGCATTGGCTAGCAAACCCCTTATTCCAAAATACCATCCTTTCTTAAAAGAGAGTGTGATTCACCAAGTTTAATATTTTTAACGGCTGTGGCTCAACCAAGTGAGAAAGAATTTGTTTTAAATAGTAGTATCATCTATCAGAAAATATTGATCGAATTATGACCATGTTATTAACCATCGCAGTAATCGTATTGGTATTCGTAGTAATCTTTCAGATTGCCAAAGCAAGCGAATACGTTTCCCTGCTCAAAGGAGAGGAGGCTAGTCGCAAGCAAAACAACAAGATCAACGGATTTTTGATGGTTGTATTTTTGGTACTGGGTCTTATTGGAGTGTGGTATTGCAATAGCATACTTTTTGATAAAACCTTGTTGGCCCATGAATCTGCCTCTGTAGAAGGGGAGAGGGTTGATTCTATGCTTTGGCTTACCCTAGCAGTTACCGGAATTGTATTTATTGGAACCCAGGTTGTATTGTTTTGGTTTGCCTACAAATACCAAGAAAACGAAAATAGAAAAGTTTATTTCTTCTCTCACAGTAATACCCTTGAAGCTATTTGGACCATTATACCAGCCATTGCACTTACTGTACTGGTTGTAATTGGCTTGCGTAACTGGTTCTTGTTTACTGGTGAACCCCCCAAAACGGCAATGGTAGTTGAGATAACTGGAAAGCAGTTTGGCTGGATTTTCCGTTACCCAGGAAAAGATGGCGCATTTGGTAAGAAATACTATAAAAACATTGACCCTGCTTCCAATACACTTGGTTTACTATGGGATGATAAACTTGGTCAAGATGACTTAGTTACAGAACAAACTATGTACGTGATAAAGGGAAAACCTGTAAAATTAATCATTGGTTCTAGAGACGTAATACATGATGTTGGTCTTACCCAATTTAGATTAAAAATGGATGCTGTTCCAGGTATCCCAACAACCATGTGGTTTACCCCCAAATTTACAACTGCAGAAATGAAGGAAATTACGGGAAACCCAAATTTCCAATATGAAATCAGCTGTGACCAAATGTGTGGAAATGGTCATTACTCAATGAAAGGAGTTATTGAAGTAGTTTCCCAAGAAGATTATGACCTTTGGGTGGCCAAACAGAATCCGTATTATTTTGCGGCTTTCCCGGAAAAAGACCCAACGGCAACAAAACCTGGTTTAGCTGCAACTGTCGATAGTAGCAAAACCGCCAAACCAGCCGAAGTAAAGACCGTAGCAAAAATGTAATTAAACCCACAACCCTTTTGACTTGGGGTTGTTACTATATCGTAAGTAGCAATAATAAAGAGAATAAGTATGAGTAACGAAGCTGTTCTGCACGCACATTCTGATGTAGCAACACATGATGCACATGGCGATCATGCACATGAGTACCATCATCAAGAAACCTTTATCACCAAGTATGTATTTAGCCAAGATCACAAAATGATTGCTAAACAATTCTTGATTACCGGTATGATCTGGGCTGTCTTGGGTGGATTGATGAGTGTTTTGTTCCGTTTGCAATTGGGTTATCCTGATTCAACATTCCCATGGCTAGAAAGCATTTTGGGTAAATGGGCAAAAGGTGGTCATATTACCCCTGAAGCTTATTATGCATTAGTTACTACACACGGTACCGTATTGGTATTCTTTGTATTGACAGCTGGATTGAGTGGAACTTTTGCCAACTTCTTGATTCCATTACAAATTGGAGCAAGAGACATGGCTTCTCCTTTCATGAATATGCTGAGTTACTGGTTCTTCTTTGCTGCCAGTATTGTCATGCTTTCTTCTATGTTTGTAGAAACAGGTCCTTTTAGTGGTGGATGGACTGCCTATCCTCCATTAAGTGCTTTGGGCGATGCTTCTCCAGGTTCAAAAACCGGGATGGATCTATGGATTGTATCCATGGCATTGTTTGTAGTATCTTCTTTATTAGGTGGTCTTAACTATATTGCAACCATATTGAACATGCGTACCAAAGGAATGAGCATGACTCGTTTGCCTTTGACCATTTGGGCTTTGTTCTTTACCGCGGTATTGGGTGTATTATCGTTCCCAGTATTGTTGTCTGGATTTATCTTGTTAATTTTTGATCGCAACTTTGGAACCAGTTTCTATTTGTCAGACATTTTTGTTAATGGGGTTGGTGCTTTGCCAAATGAGGGTGGTAGCGCAATTCTGTTTCAACACTTATTCTGGTTCTTGGGTCACCCGGAAGTATATATTATCTTATTACCAGCCATGGGTATGGTTTCAGAAATTCTTTCTGTAAACTCTCGTAAACCAATCTTTGGTTATATGGCAATGGTTGGTTCATTGTTTGCAATTGCCATACTTGCTTTCTTGGTATGGGCGCACCATATGTTTGTAACCGGATTGAATCCATTCTTAGGATCCGTATTTGTGTTGTTGACTTTGTTGATAGCGGTTCCATCAGCCATTAAAGTTTTTAACTGGTTAACTACTTTGTGGAGAGGTAATATTCGCTTTACACCTGGTATGTTGTTTGCCATAGGTTTTGTAAGTTTATTTATTTCTGGTGGTTTAACCGGTATTTGGCTTGGTAACTCTGCGCTAGATATACACTTACACGATTCTTATTTTGTAGTTGCCCACTTTCACATTGTAATGGGAGTAGCCTCTATGTTTGGTATGTTTGCAGGTATCTACCATTGGTATCCTAAAATGTATGGCAAGTACCTAAACAACACTTTGGGTTATATCCACTTCTGGGTTACCATTGCTGGTGCTTACTTGATATTCTGGCCCATGCACTACCAAGGGTTAGCTGGTATGCCTAGACGTTATTATGATTTCAGTATCTGGGAAAGCTTTAAACATTTCCAAGACTTAAATAGATTCATCAGCTTAATTGCAATGATTGTATTTGCGGCACAATTCTTCTTCTTATTTAATTTCTTCTATAGCATCTTTAAGGGAAGAAAAGTGACCACTATGAATCCTTGGGAGTCTAACACATTGGAATGGACAACGCCAATTAGACCAGGTCACGGAAACTGGGTAGGAGAAATACCTGAAGTTCACCGTTGGGCCTATGACTATGGTAAAGACGGAAAGGACTTTATTCAGCAGACCACTCCAGTGGGAGCTGATGAGAGCCATCACTAGATCATAACCGGTCTTTAGTTAAGACATCCGGTATCAGATAGTTGCAATGCTCCCGGTGAATCGGGATGCTCCCTCCAAGTTGGGTGCATCTCAATAGGTCGGGAGCATTGTTTTTAAAAAATGATCATCAGTTAGGAATTGAGAAAGGGAAATGCAGTTCTGATAATCTAGACAAAAATGACCGTAATAGAAACCAATAGTAATACCAGTTTTTCCATTGCCAGCAAAGTGAAGGACTATTTTCAGCTGATCAAGTTCTCATTGAGCTTTATGGTGGTTTTCTCTTGCGTCATTTGTTATCTTTTGGCACCCAAGATTGTGATCTTTGACTGGTGGATGATAGTGATTCTTTTTGTAGCTGGAATGTTGGTTACTGGCAGTGCCAATGCCATTAACCAAGCAGTAGAAAAAGACACGGACGCGCAAATGAAACGCACAGGCTCCAGACCCGTGGCTAGCGGAAGAATGTCTCAACAAGAGGCCTATATTTTTGCACTTATTGCTGGTTTTGTAGGTTGCTGGATGATGTGGTATTTTTTTAACCTCTCTTCAGCGTTGCTTTCCGCGTTTAGTTTGTTCCTCTATGCTTTTATTTATACCCCACTCAAAAAAGTAAACAGTATTGCGGTACTGGTAGGGGCTTTTCCTGGAGCTTTTCCCTGTTTAATTGGATGGGTTGCAGGAAATGATGACTTTGCTACGGGCGGATGGATTTTATTTGCAATACAGTTCTTATGGCAGTTCCCCCATTTTTGGGCTATTGCCTGGGTTGCGCATAGCGATTATAGCAGGGTAGGTTTTAAGTTACTCCCAACAGACAAGGGACCTACAAAATTCACTGCCTTACAAGCCGTGATGTATTCTGTTTTAATGATTCCTGTGGGCATTTTGCCCCATTATTTTGGCTTAACCGGACAAGTAAGTATGTACATTGTCATTGTTTGCAACCTTTTTATGGTGGTGCAGAGTTTGAGATTGTACCAAGGAATGGATGTAAAATCGGCCCGCAGGGTCATGTTTAGCAGCTATATTTATTTGCCCATTGTACTCTTGGCATTACTAGCTGATAAGCTACATGGATAGACAATAACAGATTAAATTAATATCACCGTGATGACAACAACAATTCCTAATAAAGAACCACAAAAAATCCACCCCCACAAATTTGCCATGTGGGTGGCCATGGGTAGCATTGTGATGATGTTTGCCGGTATGACCAGTGCTTATATTGTTAAAAAGAACCAGAGTAGTTGGTTGCAGTTTGATTTGCCACTTATCTTCTGGTATTCAACGGCTGTGATTTTGGCTAGTAGCTTAACCATGTTCTTGGCTACAAAAGCCATGAAGGCAAGAGATATGAGCAGATACAGAACACTAATTACCATTACCGCAGGGTTGGGATTGGTTTTTTTGATCATGCAATACTTGGGTTTTAAAGATTTGGAAGCTAGGGATATTGCCATGATTGGTCCAAAGAGCAACTCTGCCGTATCGTTTTTGTTTGTGATTACCCTCTTACACATGTTACACGTTTTAGGAGGAGTTATTGCACTGATAGTAGTTTTTGCAAAGGCTTTTAGGTCAAAGGTGAAAAATTACAGCTCATTGCCTGTGGAAGTAGTGGGAACCTACTGGCACTTTGTAGATGCATTATGGATATACTTGTTTTTGTTTTATAACTGGATTGGATAGTTTAAGAAAAAGTTGAGATTTATTCCTTATTTTTCAACGCCAGCCAATATTTTTGTACCGAAATTTTAGCTTAAGACATGTCAACTACAACAACTGCAACAACACCCAAGCTTTGGAGCGGAGGTAAAAGCCCCTTCAACGTAGAGTATGGTAAATTGATGATGTGGTATTTCCTAATGAGTGATGCTTTCACTTTTGGGGCTTTCCTGATCTCTTATGGTACCATTCGTTTTTCAACTAATGGATGGCCTGACCCCAACGTGGTGTTCAAGAGTTTCCCTTTTGCACCAGAAGGAGTTAATGCCCCATTGGTGTTTGTAAGTATCATGACTTTTATCTTAATCATTAGCTCTGTAACCATGGTATTAGCCGTGAAAGCGGGTCAGGACATGGATAAAAAAGGCGTGACAACCAATTTAATTTGGACCATTATTGGAGGTATTGCTTTCTTAAGCTGTCAGGCTTGGGAGTGGAATCACTTGCACCATGAAGGCGCATGGTGGGGTATGAACCCTTTCTTAAACTCAGATGGAACTGCCTCTTCAACTAATTTTACTAACTACTTCTTTACTATTACTGGTTTCCATGGATTCCACGTTTTCTCTGGTGTAATCATCAATATAGTTATGTTGATCATGACCCTAACGGATAAATTTGAACAGCGTGGCCATTATTTGATGATTGAAAAGGCCGGTTTGTACTGGCACTTTGTAGATCTGGTATGGGTATTTGTATTCACCTGTTTCTACTTAATCTAAAAGACCTAAGACAAACATATTCTTTAAAATACACAAGAACACATTATATGTCACATACTGCTGAACACGAAGCACACCACGACGGGGGAACAAAAGAAATTGTCAAAGTCACCATCATTCTTTCCGTATTAACCATTGTGGAATTGATTTTGGGTTTCTGTATGATGGGAATGACCAATCCAGGTTTGCGTTTGGCCGTTAAAGGTTCCATTGTGATCCTAATGTTGGCAAAGGCTTTCTATATTGTTGCCTATTTCATGCACTTGAAGCATGAACTAAAGAACCTGATCATGACCATTGTAGTTCCTTTGGCCCTGTTTGTTTGGTTTATTACCGCTTTCTTAACAGATGGTAATTCATTTAGACATCTGCGTAACACGTATGACCCACACTTTAAGGAGCAAAGCACTATTAAAGTAGAAAAGAAAGAAGCAGCCAAGCACGAAGAAAAACACGAAGAGAAACACGATACCAAACATGAGGGTTATTTGGATGAAACAAGAACTACTCATTAATTTAAAAAGAATAGATAAATCAGCCATTCCATTTAACGGGATGGCTTTTTTATTGGTTAATTTTGCAGCATGAATAAAAAAGCCATTCTAGGTTTAATGGTAGCATTGATGGTGCCAATACTTTGTTACCTAGGCCTTAAATATTTTAGTGATAAGGCTGTTGATATGCCAAGAAAGTATTTACTAGATACAGTAGTTACCCATATTGAAAAAGGCAAGGAAACCATCGATAGTATCTGGCATAAAACCGCCAATATTCACTTGCAAAACCAATTGGGTGATTCAGTGGGTTTATTTGACAAGACAGGAAAGATTATTGTGGCCGATTTCTTCTTTACCAGCTGTGGAAGCATTTGCCCCAAGCTCACGCACAATATGGCTAAGATGCAACAGTCTTTTATCACAGGGGGTAATGTTCGCAATAAGATTGATACCAGTATTGTACAATTTATTTCTTTTACGGTAGATCCGGAACGTGATACAGTAGCTGCCCTTAAAAACTATGCGGATAGATTTGGGGTAAACCATGACAATTGGTGGATGCTTACTGGAAATCGGGATTCCATTTACAAATTTGCCTTTGAAGAATTAAGGGTTGATAAATTCAGTGAAGAACCTATATCCCCTGATTTTGTGCATACCAGCCGATTTGTACTCATAGACAAGGATCATTATGTGCGTGGATACTACAATGGTTTAGACAGCATTTCTCTAGGAAAGTTGGCTAGAGATATTGGTACACTTATGTTGGAGAAAGACAAGAAAAAGAAAAACAAAGTATTTAGGGATATTATTGACTTGAGTTGGCTTTGGTTAATTATTGTATTAGCGGTAACATTTTTCATGTTCTACATGAGCGGCCGTAGAAAACTAAACGGCTAGATAAGTCAAAAGTCAAAATTCAAAAAAAGTAGAAGGGTAAACAAAGTAGTTGAAAATATAAAAGAAAAAAAAGGGAACAAATTTTTAAGCATATTGTTACTATCACAAATAAAAAAAGTTCATGTTAAGTGCATCTATTACCAAGAATGATAAAAAAGCCTATTGGCTGATTGGCATATTTTCAGTTGTTGTATTCTTAGCAGTAAGCGTACTCACCAAGATCAAACTCAATGTAGACTTGGGTTTTGACGTGCATCTTTTTGCTGCCTTTAATGCATTTGTAAATGCTACTATTGCCGTGTTGTTAGTAGCTGCATTAGTGGCCGTAAAAAATGGTAAGTATCAATTGCATAAACAAATTATGATGGCTGCATTGATATTGTCTATTCTGTTCTTGGTTTCCTATATTGCACATCACCTGTTAGCAGGTGAAGCAAAATTTGGAGATGCTGACCACAATGGTATAGTAACAGAGGAAGAAAAAGTGGCAGTAGGTGGAATGAGAATCATTTATTTTGTCATATTGGTTACCCATATTATTTTGGCTGCTGTAATTCTTCCTTTTATCCTATTCACTGCCTATCGTGCATTAACGGCTGAATTTCCTTTGCATAAAAAACTGGCAAAAATCACCTGGCCTCTTTGGTTTTATGTAGCGGTTACAGGTCCTATTGTATATTGGATGATCAAGCCATTTTATAGCTAAGTTTATCTCAACTTAATCTAGAGAGAGTTCAACAGAAGGGTCCCAGTATTTTGCTTTAAAATCTTGGATGATATCTTCCTTGACAAAGATTTTTTCCTTAGCCAATAATTCTTCCATTAAAGTGGGTGTTGCAAAATGCGCCTTGCCACTCAACATGCCATTTCTATTCACAACACGGTGTGCGGGTACTTTTGGAGAAACATGGTGCGCGCCATTCATGGCCCAACCAACCATTCTTGCACTCATTCTAGTTCCTAGATATGCTGCAATAGCGCCATAGCTAGTAACGCGTCCCTTTGGTACCAGTCTGACCACATTGTACACTTGTTCAAAAAAACTGGCGTCTTTTCTACCGCTAGGTAAAATAGAATTTGGCTTTTCAGAAATCGCTTTAGCTAATTTGTTGGGTTTTACAGATTTGGCCATTAGCCAATTTACGCATTTTCTCGTTCAAGTAATTGAGAGCGCTTGGGTTCGGGTACCGATTCAAACTGATAGGGGCAATGTCTACAGCCATAACCGCAACAATGTCCTTTACTAATATGGTAATGTTCGGTGAAAACTACATTACCGTTTTCATCATAATAGAAATCTAGGTTCTCAGTCAAGTTCTCGCTCACTAATCAATTGTTTTAAAACGGCATCCTTTTCCTTTGGTAGCTCTTTATCCAATAGAAAACAGAGATAATGAATCCTGTTACTTTGGGCAATATCTAAACCTTCGTAATGGGTCTTGATCAAGAGATCCTGTTTCACTTCCGGTTGGGAGTGTACGTTGTTCGTATCTTCTAACACGGTAAGTTCAAATAAGTTCAAAACGGTTTTAGTGAATTCATAGAGGTCAGGGCTATCTGTTTTTAAATGAACCAATCCACCCTTTGCCAAAACCTGCTGATAGAGTCTGAGATAACGAGGATAAGTCAATCTTTTTTTGGCCCTTGAGAACCTCAATTGTGGATCTGGAAAAGTAATCCAGATCTCTGAAACTTCACCAGGCGCATAATAATCCGTGATTTTGTCAATATGGGAACGAACAAATGCCACATTTGTTAAACCATCATCTAAGGCGGTTTTTGCACCTCGCCAAATGCGGTTGCCTTTGAGGTCCATACCAATAAAATTCCTATGGGGATAGAGCCTACCCAAACCCACTGCGTATTCACCCTTGCCACAGGCTAATTCAAGTGTAAGACTACCTTGGTTTTTGAAATAATCCTTCCATTTGCCGGGCATGTCTTGCGGATACTCGTGTACATTGGAGAATTGTTTAATGGCTGCAAAGCGGATCAATTTTTTCTGTCCCATAGCCACAAAACTAAAGCAATTAGGGTTTGTGGTAAAATGCGGTCTTTTGATTATTTAAATCCATGTTCCAAGCGTTCAACAATGACCTCAAATCTGCAGTTTGTTTTTTTGTAGAGATAGTATAGTACTCGGTGCTATTTATACCGCTGTTCATAGGGTCATAGGATTTCACACTGTTTCTCAAGACAGTAGGTTCATAAGATTTTGAATTCACTGTAACGGAACCATTATTGTCTGTGTATTTGTAATATTCTTTAAATACAACGGGATTTTGAATCTCATTTAATTTACATTCAAATAGGACTTTACCTTCTTTGTCTAAAACCACCATTCTTGCAGGCAAATCATAATTCAATTCTACTTCATGCCCCTGAGCATTGGTTGTTACAACCGCAGTAGTATTTTTTTCAGCAATAATTTGAGGTTTGGCTACCAAGACCTGAATGGAAAAGTCTGGATTCTTTTGATTCAATTCCTTATTAGCTAATTCAGGGAAGATGTTTAATACCTCTTTTTTAATACCCGGATTTCTATCCGTTTCTTGTTTGTCTTGCCAAACCAATGCAATATTATAGCTTTTGGCTTCAGACAATTGTTGTTTGGCAGCCGCTAAAGCAGTTCTGTTGTTTTGGGCAAATGCTCCAACTACACAAAGTTGCATAGCAATAAAGAGTATTTGTTTTTTCATGGCGTTTGTTTACAGCAATAAGACAAATATAATGCCAGTTTGTAAGAATATTAACGATGCCTCAATTTTCGCAATTAGTTTATTAAATACCAAGAAATCCGTAAACTTAATTTGGAAATACAAAATTTATTTCTATTTTACGGGTACGTTACCGTAATCTCGAACTATGATTTTCAGAGAAATAAAATTCCTGATTTCGGGTATTTAAATTATATCAATTATGAAAAATTCATCAAGACGTATCTTTTTAAAAAAAACCTTCTCCGCAGGAATTGGAACAGCAATAGCATCTTCCTTTCCTTCCATAGTTAAAGCAAGTTCTGTTTCCAATCAACCAGCAATAATTGGGGGATTGCCCATGGCAGACAAAGTAAAATTTGTCAAGTGGCCAATCTGGATTCCCGAAACCGATGAGAAACGCGTTTTGGAATCTTTGAGAAGTGGGGTTTGGTCTAGAGCTGCACTGGTTACTGAATTTGAACAGGAATGGTCAAAAACCTTGGGTGTAAAAAGAAGTCTAACTGTTGTAAATGGAACAAATGCTTTAATTGTAGCCTTAAATCAGTTAGATATTCGTGGAGGAGATGAAGTACTTGTTACCCCATATACTTTTGTGGCAACCATTCAAGCCATTTTAGCAAACCAAGCTATCCCCGTTTTTGTAGATGTGGATCCTACTACTTTTCAAATGGATCCAAAGAAAATGGAAGAAAAAATTACTCCTCATACAAAAGCTATTATGCCAGTCCATATTTTGGGGCTTCCAGCCGATATGGATAGTATCATGGCTATAGCACAAAAGCATAAATTATTAGTTTTAGAAGATGCATGTCAAGCTCCTTTAGCTGAAGTGGGAGGAAAAAAAGTTGGAACCATTGGAAATGCTGGTTGTTTCAGTTTCCAGAACTCCAAAAACATTGCAATTGGAGAAGGCGGTGCTATTGTAAGTAATGATGATGCATTCATGGACCGTTGCTATTCTTATCACAATTTGGGTCTTCCCTATGGAACAGCTGCTGGTACCATAGGAGCGGGTAGTTTTATGCAAGCATCAAAAGTGCGATTTTCTGAATATCAAGCTGCTATTGGGTTAGCTCAATTAAAACGTTTAGAAGCACAGACAATAACTAGGAATAGTAATGCCGAATATTTATCCTCTTTAATAAAAAAAATACCTGGTATTACTCCGTATAGACTCTATGATAATGTTACTAGGGCTGCATTTCACTTATTCCCCTTCACTTATCACAAAGAACAATTCAAAGGATTGTCAAGAGCAGCTTTTTTAAAATCAATTCAAGCAGAAGGAATACCTGCAAGTGGGGGATATACTCCATTAAATACGCAACCATTTATTCAAGAGGCGTTTGCGTCAAAAAATTTTCAAAAAATATATGGTAGGAAGGCCTTGGATTACCAGAAATATATGAAGGCGAATGCCTGTCCTTTAAATGATGTAATGTGTACGGAAGCGGTGTGGTTTACACAAAATGTTTTGTTAGGATCTAAATCAGATATGGATTCAATTGCGGTAACCATTGAAAATATCTGTACCAATGCAGAAAATATCAAAAAAACAATTGATAAATAATTAAGTCTAGCGTTTTCAAAAAGAACAGTATTCCACTTTATAAATATTATTCATGCAAAGGTTGATTGCACAAACATATGATTCTGGTTTTATTGAGGCACATGATACTTATAATGCCATTTCAAAAGCTAGCGATGGTAAAATTTACTATATTCTTTCCTCAGATAGAATTGACGTAGCAGGTAAGATGTTTGTACTAGATCCTGTAATGGGTTCACTTCAATACTTGGCAAACCTTTCTGAAATCTGCGGGGAAAAGGAGCAACAATGTATCCCACAAGGCAAAAGTCATGTTAGGTTTTTTGAATTCAAAGGGAAACTCTATTTTTCAACACATGTTGGATATTATGAATTAATTGATGGAATGGATAGGCTGCCTGTTCATCCTCCTGATGGTTATGGTTTGTACAAAGGAGGCCATATACTTTCCTATGAACTTAAAACAGGAGTGTTTGAGGATGTTTCAAAACTCCCAAATGGTGAAGGCGTTGTATCCATGACTATGGATACTGAGCGGGGACATATATTTGGAATTAGTTGGCCCACTGGCAACTTTTTTTCTTATGACGTTAATAAAAATCAATTTATACTTCATGGTAAATTTTCTGGCAATGGAGAAGATGGAGTTCCTGGTGAAGATTTTCAGTCACTATGTAGGTCACTTGTAGTTGACCCACGAGATGGAACGGTATATTTTTCTACTGCCGAAGGAAAAATATACTGCTATAATCAGGAATGGAATGTTGTAAAACAATTGAAAGGTATTGACTTAGTAGTAGATTATTTTGGAAAATATGATCCAACACAACCAGGTAGTATGGGGTATAATTGGAGGAAAATATTTTGGTATACGCCGGAGCAATTAGCATATGCAGTTCATGGAAACTCTAGTTATCTTTTTAAGTTTGATCCTAATAAAACAGAAATAGAAATAGTTGAAAGAATTGCCTCTAATCAATCTAGAAAATGTGGCATGTTTGACCAATTTAGCTATGGATATCTAGGGTTTCAATTAGGGCCAGATCAAAGAACCATTTATTATTTAACCGGTTCACCAATTTATGAAAATGGTAAACGCTTAATAGGAGAGGATGAAATAGCCAAAGGGGCAGCAAAAGGGTTAGAAAATTTGCACTTAATTACTTTTGACATTCCCACAAGCAAATACAAAGACCATGGCCCCATATTTTATGAAAATGGCGATAGACCACTTTATGTTAATTCCATTGCAGTTGGCGATGATGGGTCCGTATACACTTTGGCAAGGATTGATCGTAATGGAATTACAGTAACTGATTTAATATGTATTGCTGGAAATAAAATTGATTTAAATTGAACATAACTGCAAATACACAGAAAACTTTCAGATTGCAACATATTCTAATGATTTTGTTGTTCATTAATTGCATTTTTGGGAACAACTTACAAGTTTCCGGAGCAACTATACGTGTTGGTATTGCAAAAATTAAAATCACACCAGACGCGCCTATTTATTTAACTGGATATGCAGGAAGAGAAAAGCCAGCAACTGGAGTATTGCAGGAATTATGGGCAAAAGCATTAGTCATTGAAGAGAATGAAAAGAATAAAATTTTTATTGTAACCACTGACCTTTTAGGGCTTTCTCATGAAGTTTCAGAAGCAATTGCAAATAGTGTTATTAGAAAATACCATATCAATCGATCTCAATTATTACTCAACTCTTCTCATACTCATTCAGGCCCAATGGTTTGGCCCAGTCTGAGTGTAATTGCAGAATACACGGCAGCTGAGCAGCAAGTTGTCTCAGGCTATGCACTTGAATTGGCTAAAAGAATAGAAGCGGTAATTGATGCCGCGTATGCTAATCGGGTACCAATGAATTTATATTGTTCAAAGGATACAGCTGATTTTGCCAAGAATAGAAGGTTGCCAACTGAAAAGGGGATTATCAATGCTGTTAACCTTAATGGTCCGGTAGATCACGATGTGCCAGTTATAAAAATTAGTACCCCAGATGGCGTTTTGAAAGCGGTATTATTTGGATATGCTTGCCACAATACTACTATGGTTGGTGATAATTATTTGGTAAATGGAGATTATGCGGGATTTGCACAATTAGAAATTGAGAAACAATTTCCTAGTTGTACAGCCATGTTTGTAATGGGATGTGCGGGAGACCAAAACCCTGTACCTAGAGGAAATGTAACATTAGCCAAGCAACATGGAACATCATTGGCAAACGCTGTTTTTAGAGCCTTACAAAAGAAAATGACAGCCATTATTCCTACAATAAGAACTGCCAGAGCAGAAACCATGTTACCATTTCAGTCGCTTGATATCAAGAATTTTGAAAAAGACTTGATAGGTTCTAACAAATTTTTACAAAGAAGGGCCAAGTTGGTTCTAGATGCTTATAATAAAGGCTGGCGTTTTGATCAATATCCCTTTGCAGTTCAAGCAGTCAAATTTGGAAATCAACTAACAATTTTGGCTTTATATGGAGAAGTGGTTGTTGACTACTCATTGAGAGCTAAGAAAGAATATCCAAAGCAAAATTTGATGATGGCGGCATATTCTAATGAAGTGATGTGTTATATACCTTCTAAAAGGGTTTTAAAGGAAGGTGGTTACGAAGCAGTAGACAACATGATATATTATGGCATGCCTGGACCTTTTGACGAGTCTATAGAAGAGCGAATTTTTAATTCCATCCACAGTGTGATGAAAAGGTTAGAAAAAACAAATTAAATTTTTTTTGATCATTTCGGGTAGGCACCCGTAAAAATTATTGAAAGCCAAAACCAACCAATATGAAAAAAACAAGACGCCTTACTCTCAAGCTCTCAGGGTTATTGGTTCTGTTCTCCTTCATTTGTTCCACTCCATTGGAACTGAGGGCACAGAATGATACATCACCATTAATGGGAAGGGTTATAGAGGCAGGAACGGGTAAAGGATTAAAAAGCGTTAGTGTAACTGTTAAAGGAAACTCCAAAGGTTCTATTACAGATGACAATGGCCTATTCAGGATTCAAGCCAAATCAGGAGACGTAATTGTTTTTTCTATACTTGGTTTTGAAACTCAAGGGATTACCCTAAGAAAAGAAAAAGAATTAACTGTATCCATGATTTCATCTACAAATCAATTAAACGATGTTGTTGTAATCGGTTATGGAAATGTTCGCAAAAAAGATTTAACAGGATCTGTTGCTCAAGTAAATATGAAAGACATTGCAAAAGCGCCAGTAGGTGATTTTGCTCAGGCGCTTTCAGGAAGAGTGGCTGGTTTGAAAGTTACGTCGGTTGATGGTCAACCAGGTGTAACTCCAAATATTGTAATTAGAGGTACTGGTTCATTAACAAAAAGCACCTCCCCACTATTTGTTGTAGATGGATTTCCTTTAGAAGATTTTAATCCTAGTACGCTCAATTCTGAAGATATAGAATCAATTAGCGTTTTAAAAGATGCATCATCCACAGCTGTGTATGGTTCTAGAGCATCTAATGGAGTAATTGTTATCCAAACTAAAAGAGGTAAAGTAGGTAAGTCAGTAATTACGTTTAGTAATACAATGGGTTTTCAAACTGATATTAAGAAAATGGAAATGATGAGTCCTTATGAGTTCTTAAAATACCAACAAGAATTAGACCCACCCCCCTATGCTTATACTACTGCTTACTATCCTAACCTGACATCTAGTTCTCCCATTGATAGTTTTAAATTAGGTTTAGAGACTTATAGAAATGTACCTGGTACTTATATGCAAGACTATATTATCCAAAAAGGTATTTATCGTACACATAGCCTATCAATGCGAGGGGGGAATGAGCAGACTAAATATTCTCTGTCTGGCTCACTCTTTGATCAAACTGGTGTAGTTATAAACACTGGTTTCAAAAGAGCAACCGGCAGGTTCACATTGGATCATACAGTAAGTGATAAAATTAAAATGGGTATTGCTGGTGATTATAACAATACTCAAAGATTTGGAGAAGTTGTCAATTCTGATGTATTAAGTCTTTCTGTTCCAACTTCATTTACATTGGCAAGGGCATGGATGTATCGCCCAATTCTCCCCCCTAATAGTACCGGTAGTTTACTAGATGACGTTGCTGATGCAGATGCGGTAAAAGCTGGCGGAACTGGAGATCCACGAGTGAATCCATTAACTGAACTGCAACATCAATATTCTTGGGATATCACCAATATTTTCAATGCCAACGGTTTTATAAGTTATGAACCCATTAAAGGATTGGTTATAAAAAGTAGTGGTGGTATTAGGAATAGTCAAGTAAGACAGGAGCGTTTTTATGATACCCTAACCGCGCAAGGTGCCAATGTTCCTTCTAATACCAATGGTGTAAATGGTTATATCCGAAATATTCAAACCGTATATTGGTATAATTCCAATACGGTAAATTATAATAAAGATTTTAAAGGAGGACATCATTTAGGGATTCTTGGCTTATTTGAATTGAATCAGACAAGATCTTTTACAAATGGATTTGGTGGACGCAATCTCCCTGAACAAGGCCTTGGTATTAATGGTATTTATCAAACTCAATCACCAACTAACCTAATATCTACGCCATCTAAAAATGAAATGGTTTCTTATGCAGGAAGGTTAGACTACAACTACAAATCATTGTATCTGTTAACTGCTACTTTTCGTGCGGATGGTTCTTCTAAATTTCCACAAAATACATGGGGTTATTTTCCAAGTGTAGCTTTTGCTTGGAACTTGGGGAATGAAGAATTTATCAAAAAGAAAGTCAGGGCTATTTCTACTGCTAAATTTAGGGCCAGTTATGGGTCTACAGGAAATAATCGAGTTGCAGACTATGTCACATTTGATCAGATTAGTTTAAATACTAACTATTTTGGATACTCTTGGGGTAATCAAACGCCAATTGTAGGGCTTACCAATACAATCGGTAATAAAAGCCTTGCTTGGGAAAAAACCACTACTACAAACTTGGGACTTGAATTAGGTTTTTTTCATGATAGAGTTGTATTTGAAGCTGACTGGTATGATAGAAATACTACCAATTTATTATTAGATGCAGCTATCCCTGCCTCTACCGGATATTCAACCATCACAGAAAATGTTGGGTCACTTAATAATAGAGGATTAGAATTAAGTTTGAATACCACCAATATTGCAACCAAAGACTTTACTTGGAAGAGTTCTTTTAATATAAGTTTCAATGACAATACTATTACATCATTATCACAAGGAGCCACTTCACTAAACTCTACAGTATCTTATGTTTCCCAATTTAGTAATCCATTATATATGGCTAGAATTGGTCAGTCTTCTGGAATGATGATAGGACAAATTTGGGCTGGTAATTATCAGTTATCTGATTTCAATAATCCCTCACCTGGCGTTTATATTTTAAAAGCAGAAATTCCCACAAATGGGAATGCTCGAAGTGCAATACAACCTGGGGATATTAAATATCGTGATTTAAATGGTGATGGAATTGTAAATAGTAATGATGTGGCCGTAATTGGAAAGGGATTACCCATACATGTTGGTGGCTTTAATAATAATTTTACCTACAAGCGTTTTAGCTTGAATGTATTTTTTCAATGGTCTTATGGTAATAACCTATACAATGCCAATAGACTTTTGTTAGAAGGAAATTCTAACACGTATCACCTAATTAATCAATTTGCTAGTTACAGCAATCGCTGGTCAATAGATAATCAAACAAATACAAACTATCGCACTAGAGGACAAGGCCCTATTGGTTACTGGTCATCAAGAGTGGTAGAAGATGGTTCATACCTCAGATTGAAAACGGTTTCATTGAATTACAATATGCCGCAAAAAATTGCCAAAATGCTATATGCACAGAGTCTTAATTTTTCAGTTTCAGGACAAAATCTGATTACTTGGACAAAATACTCAGGATTGGATCCAGAAGTATCTACTAGGAATAATACGCTTACGCCTGGGTATGATTTTTCATCTTATCCACAGGCCAGAACCATTGTTTTCAGTCTAATTGCTGACTTCTAAACCATACTATATGAAAAAAGTAATAATCATTTTATTAATTGTTTCAACAAGCCTCATTGCTTGTAAGAAATTTTTGACGGAAAATCCAACCGGCTTCCTTAATCCTGCTATCTATTTTCAATCTGTAGATCAGCTAAACCATGCAAGAGCTACGGTTTATTCTGTTATGGGAACCAACGCCATGTTTGCATTTAATGGTCTATTCTTATTAGGTTGGCAAGGTGATGAAGGCACTGCTGGTCGTACCTCATATATTGGTTTCCCTTTTCCTGTGGGATATACTGATATAACCAGTTCAAGTTCCTATATCACTATTTTATGGAGTACCCTTTTTGATGGTGTTAATAAAGCAAATACACTCATAGCTAATGTTGATAATAATCCTGCGCTTGATAGTAATTTCAGAAAAGTTGCTAAAGGCGAGGCGTTATTTCTTAGAGGGTATTACTATTTCACATTAGTTCAAAACTATGGTGCCGTTCCATTAAAAACTTTACCTACTACTAATGTTGATGATGTAAATTCAGAACGAGCATCAATTGCTGATGTATATGCACAAATCATCAAAGACATGGAAGCCGCAGAAAAACTTGTTCCAGAAATTTCAAATGTAATATCTGCAGGCTATGTAAGTAAATCTGCTGTTAGAGGACTGTTAGCAAGAGTAAATATGCATATGGCTGGTGCACCATTAAGAAACAAAGCAAGGTGGACAGAAGTGAAAAAGTGGACTGAGTTAGTCATAAATTCAGGACTACATTCCTTAAATAATAGTTATCCTCAGGTCTTTATAAATCTTTCTGCAGATAAGTATGAAACTAGAGAAAGTATTTGGGAAGTAGAATTTTATGGTAATCAAACTGATCAATATATTCAAGGGGGAACTCAAGGTTGGAAAAACAGTCCATATACATTTGGAACAGCATCTGCAACCTCACTTACTGGTAAAACATCCTTTGAATTAATGTGTAGCTCTAAACTATATGATTCATATGATGCAGATGGTCCGGGCGATAACAGAAGATGGTGGAATATTGCTCACTTTGCATATGAAAAAAACGGTTTAACCAATGGCGCAAAAGTATTTGGTACTAGTCCTACTTCTAATCCACCGGCACACTATAATGCTCCCCCAGTTACTGCTGCTCAAAAAAATATGATGTATCCAGGAAAATGGAGAAGAGAATATGAGACCACATTACCTAAAAGTCAAACTCAGACACCAGAGAATGTTGTGCTGATGAGGTATGCAGATGTTTTACTTATGCATGCAGAAGCGGAAAATGAAATTAATAATGGACCTACTCAAATAGCAATTGATGATCTCAATGCTATCAGAAGCCGTGGTTGGTCTAGTGGAATTGCCTCTATTGCCGTTACTAAAGCTGGAACAGGATATACATCCGCTCCTATAATTACAATTACTGGGGGTGGTGGTTCAGGGGCTATAGCGGCAGCTACATTAACAAGTGGTACCATTACTGCTATCAGCTTGGTAAAAGATACTATTCTAGCTTTACCTTCAGCAGCTTATCCAACTCCATCTACACTAACCGGTGCACCGTTTTTTGAAGGAAAAGGTTATACATCAGTTCCTACTATAACAATCACTGGAGGTGGCGGAACCGGAGCAACTGCCACAGCAACTATCAATTCGTATAAGCCTATTACTCTAGGCTCAATAAATGCTGCTAACTATTCTGCATTTTTAAAATTCATTCAAGATGAAAGGCTGAGAGAACTTTGTTTTGAGAACCTTCGTAAAATGGACTTGATTCGATGGGGAATCTTTTATAAAACAAGTCAAGAAATGGGAGTTTTGGTAAATTCACAGAACCCTACGTTTAGCGCAACTTTTGCAAAATGTTATTCTAATGTTCAGTTAAGAGATACCCTATTTCCAATTCCCGCATCAGAAATGAATGTCAATCTTAAAATGGTACAAAATCCAGGATGGTAATTCAATCAAATACAACATTAATAAGTTAAGCATGAGGAAATATATTCAAAAAAAATTAGCAACTTTTAGTCTTATGACAATTGTTGTATGCTTCTTTCTGGTTTCTTGTGAGAAGAAAATAGCAGTGGACGAACCCAATAATTTTGATGTAACTGCAGATTCTGTTTCCTATAAAGCAGGATCAACAGTTAAGTTTGGCTTTCAAGGTGGAAATGCACATGCTATCTCATTTTACTCTGGCGAAGTACTCAAGGATTATGAGTTTAGAACCGGAAGAGTAGTTGATATTACCGCTTCAGCAGCAGTATTATCCTTTTCAACGGCAGTAAATTTGGGTATCCAACTGAATCAACTTTTTGTATTAGTTTCAACTGATTTCAAAGGAGATTATAGTAATCTAACTGCTGTAAAAACAGCTACTTGGACAGATGTAACAGCAAGATTTAAATATGGTACAAGTACCACATTTTTGCCAACATCTGCTGATGTTGCTGATTTATTTGTTGCTGGGAAACCATTTTATGTGGCTTTTAAGTATATCACCAAGCCACAAGCTATTAATGGTGTTGGTAGACAGTGGACTATCCAGTCATTGACCTTGATTAGTGGAAAAAAGTTGAATAATACTGTTGCCTTGCCCATTGCAGTAGACCAAGCTAATGCCGGTTTTCAATTATTAGATCAAAATCCTATAACTGCACCAGCACTTTCAACAATAAGTACTTCAAAGATTGTTCTGCAAGCAAATAATTTTACTACTACAAATGATCCTTCAAGTGAAAGTTGGGCTATAAGTACGGGTCTTAATATTGATAAAGTGAACCTAGGTCCGGATCTTTCAACACCCTTAAAAGGAATAACTAATGCGGCACTAAAAGAATATAAATATGTATATAATATACCTGGAACCTATAAAGCTGTTTTCATTGCCTCAAATAATTCAATAAATGAAACTAAGGAGAACATGAAAACAATTACAATAACAGTCAATTAAATTGTCTTATGAAAAAAAGCGAACAAGCAGTAAATATTGATTCCTTGAGTGTTTGGCAAACAAGAATTTCTATTACTATTATTGGTATGATGTTTTTTATTTTCGGCTTTGTTTCCTGGGCAAATTCTATTTTGATTCCCTATTTTAAAATTGCTTGTGAGCTAACCAATTTTCAGGCATATTTTGTAACCTTTGCTTTTTATATTTCTTATTTCATTATGTCTGTTCCTGCATCTTATTTGTTAAAAAAAACTGGATTCAAAAAAGGTATGATGATTGGTTTCTGGGTTATGGCAGTTGGCGCCTTAATTTTTGTGCCAGCATCACTGGGTAGAACTTATCCAGTATTTCTTGTTGGATTATTCACTTTAGGTGCTGGTTTGGCCATTTTACAATCTGCAGCCAACCCTTACATTACCGTTTTAGGACCAAAAGAAAATGCAGCGCAACGTATTAGCATCATGGGAATTTGTAATAAAGGTGCTGGTATACTAGCTCCATTGGTTTTTGCAGCTGTCATCTTAAAAGCAACTGATAGTGATTTGTTCAAACAGTTGCCTACTATGACTGGAAGTATGAGAAGTCATGCGCTTGATGAATTGATTAGAAGGGTAACATTGCCGTATACTTTTGTAAGTGTTGCATTATTCTGTTTAGGACTCTTAATCAGGTTTTCACCCATTCCAGAAATTGATACGGAACATGAATCTGCAGAAATAGCGGAAGCAAATAGCGGAAAAAAAAGCATCATACAATTCCCGCATTTGGTTTTGGGGGCATTGGCAATTTTCTTACATGTAGGTACGCAGGTAATTGCTATTGACACAGTCATTGGATATGCAGGTTCTATGAACATTCAATTGATGGAAGCAAAAGTATTTCCTTCCTACACCCTTTTTGCTACCATTTGTGGGTATATCCTCGGCATTATTTGTATCCCAAGATTCATCAGCCAAGTGAATGCCTTGCGATTATGTACTTTTTTAGGAACTTGTTTTACGCTGCTTATTTTATTTGCAAAAGGGCAGGTGCATTTTCTAGGTCATACTGCAGATATTTCAATTTGGTTTGTGGTATTATTAGGATTAGCCAATTCTCTTATTTGGGCAGGTATTTGGCCACTAGCACTCGAAGGATTGGGTAGATTTACCAAATTAGGGGGATCTATTTTAATTATGGGTCTTTGTGGTAATGCTATTCTTCCCTTGGTTTATGGATTCTTTGCAGACAAACTAGATTTGAGAATGGCTTATTGGGTAATATTTCCTTGTTATCTATACTTGGTTTTTTATGCAGTTTATGGTCATAAAATTAGGAATTGGAATAGAACTTCTTAATGCAAAATGGATTCATGCCAGAAAAAATAAAAATATACAATGGAACTATTATTAGCCCCAATGGACTAATTCCAAATGGCACTGTTCTAGTTGAAAACGAACGTATAGCTTTGGTTGGAGATCATGATTTGCAAGTTGATAATGCATTTTGTATAGATGCAAAGGGCCAATTTATTTCTCCAGGATTTATTGATTTACATGTACACGGTGGTGGTGGTGCAGATTTTATGGATGGCACAGTAGATGCCTTTTTAAAAGTGGCTCAAACGCATTTGAAATTTGGAACTACCGCCATGGTTCCAACTACCCTAACAAGTGATACGCAAAGTCTAATAGCTATTTTGGAATTGTATGAGCAAGCTGTTATTGCAAATGAAACAGGTGCTCAGTTTTTAGGCATGCATTTAGAAGGACCTTATTTTGCAATGAGCCAACGCGGGGCGCAAGATTCAAAATATATTCGCAACCCTAATCCGGAAGAATATGAGCCTATAGTAAATAGATTCTCCTGTATTAAAAGATGGAGTGCTGCACCAGAGCTAGAGGGTGCTTTAGAATTTGGAAAATATTTGCGTAGCAAAAATATTTTGGCAGCACTTGCTCATACTGATGCAATCTATGAAGAAGTGTTACCTGCATATGAAATTGGATATAATCTTGCCACTCATTTGTATTCTGGCATGTCGGGAGTTAGTAGAAGAAATTGTTTTAGATATGCTGGAGTTATTGAATCAGCTTTACTGATTGATGGAATGGATGTGGAAGTAATTGCTGATGGTATTCATTTGCCAGAAGCACTTTTGAAATTAATTTACAAAATAAAAGGCCCAGATAGAATTGCCTTAATTACGGATGCAATGCGAGGGGCTGATATGCCTGAAGGGGAAAGTATACTTGGAAGCCATCATGCTGGAATTGAAGTAATTATTGAGGATGGGGTAGCTAAACTTTCTAACAGAACCGCTTTTGCAGGTAGTGTTGCAACAGCCAATAGACTGGTAAAGAATATGGTAGACATTGCAGGTGTTTCATTAATTGATGCAGTCAAAATGATTACTGTTACACCTGCAAGAATCATGGGTGTGGATAATCAGAAAGGTAAAATTACCAAAGGCATGGATGCTGATATAGTAATATTTGACAATAATATTGAAATAGATCAAGTGTTTGTAATGGGGAGACTTGCTTATTCTAAGTCAAGAAATTAGAGGTATAAAAATAGCATAATGGAAATTTTAGTTTTTGATACTAGAGTAGAAATGGGTATTGCAGCTGCAGAAAAAGTTGCTGCTGAAATAGCCCTATTAACGGAAACTCAAGAACAGGTTAATATAATTTTTGCAGCAGCACCATCACAAAATGAATTTCTAGCAGCTTTATTGGGAATGGTAATTCCCTGGAATAGAATTAACGCCTTTCACATGGATGAATACCTAGGATTGGCTTCTAATGCAACACAGGGGTTTGGCAACTTTTTAAAAGAAAGGCTATTTGATAAAGTGCCATTTAGATCGGTTCACCTATTAAATGGAAATTCACAAAACGTCAATGCTGAGTGTGTTCGGTACAGTCAATTATTAGAAGATTATCCAACAGACATTGTCTGCTTGGGTATTGGTGAAAATGGGCATTTGGCATTCAATGATCCCCCGGTTGCCAATTTTGCTGATGACAGCTTAGTTAAATTAGTTGAACTGGATCATGCTTGCAGACAACAACAGGTTAACGACAATTGCTTTGACCAACTGATAGATGTTCCAACCCATGCACTGACTCTAACCATCCCTGCTTTGATGCAAGGCAAATTATTATCTTGTGTTGTTCCATCTAAAACAAAAACACAGGCTGTGTATGATACTATTAATCAATCCATATCTGAATTATATCCTTCAACAATTATGAGAATTCACAAAAACACATTTCTGTTTTTAGATAAAGAAAGCGCATCTAAGTTGTAAAAGCCCAATGAAATTTGAATTAAAAGAAGAAAACAATTAGATTTAGAGGTATTTGTTTTCAGGTGACTCTTGAACAAAAGCGTATGAGAAAGAAAGAGGATAATAACCTTACAGGGGTTAAGGAAATAGCAAGGAGGGCAAACGTGTCTATTGCAACAGTAGATAGGGTTATTCACAATAGAATTGGTGTATCCGAAAGAACAAAAGCCAATATCCAAAAAATTATAAAGGAATTAAACTATCAACCAAATCTTTTTGCTCAAAGACTGGCAAGTAGGAAAATACTCAAAATTGCAACACTTATTCCCAAGGGTTCGGACGAAACTAGTTTTTGGGAGGCCCCTCTTAAAGGAATAAAAGAATCTTCTGATGAAATATCAAGATTTGGTGTGAATGTAGAACAATATTTTTATGATCAAAATCAAAAGGATTCTTTTGTAGAAAAGACTAAGAAGATTCTTAAGTCAAATCCAGACGGTATTTTATTGGCTCCAACTTTTATAGAAGAATCTGTTGTATTTACTGAAAAATGTAAAGCAGTGGGTCTACCTTATGTACTAATAGATTCTGACTTGCCAAATGAAGGAAGTCTTTGTTATATTGGACCAGACCTGTTTCATAGTGGATATTTAAATGCTCATTTGGTTAATTATTTGGTTAAACCAAATTCCAAAATAATGATCGTGAACATCTCAAAAGAAATTGATAATCAACACCATTTGGTAAAAAAAGAGGATGGATTTCGCACTTATTTTAAGGATAAAAATTTGGAAGCAAATATTATAAGATTAGACATAAAAAAAACGGATTATAAATCCATTGAAACTGCACTAAAAAAAATAATGCAAGATCATCAAGACATCAAATTGATTTTTGTAACCAATTCAAGGGTCTTTGATGTAGCAAAATTCTTAAGTAATACCCAAAAATCAATCCTATTGGTAGGCTACGATTTTATCTCAAAAAATGTTGAATATCTTGAAAAAGGTGTAATCGATTTTTTGATTTGTCAAAAACCGCAAGAGCAGGCCTATAAGGGTATGATGAATCTTTATCAGCATTTATCTGGCAATTCGCTAGATGATAAACTGCAGTTTATGCCAATTGATATTATCACTAAAGAGAATTATCGGTTTTATAAGAATTAAAAAATTTAAATCAAAAAGGGTAGGTTAACGTAAAAAAAAATTATGCATTCAATTAAAAAACAAAGAAGAGGGTTTCTGAAAAAAGCAATATTTGCAGGAATGGGCTTGGCCTTGACCAACCAATTATTTGCCATGGTTAATGGCCATAAATTGATTGAAGGTAAACGTATTGGGATGATTGGATTGGATACTTCTCATTGTATTGCATTTACACAAGCGATGAATACGGCTCAAGCAAGTGCTGAATGGAAAGGGTATAAAGTTGTAGCTGCCTATCCTAAGGGTAGTAATGATATTCAATCAAGTGTTGAAAGAATAGCAGGATATACCGCTGAAGTTCAAAAACTGGGGGTTGAAATTGTAAGTTCAATTCAGGAACTGTTAGCTAAAGTTGATTTCATATTATTAGAAACAAATGATGGGAGATTGCATTTGGAGCAGGCTTTAGAAGTAATTAAGTCAGGCAAACCATTATTTATTGACAAACCCATTGCCGCATCCTTGCATGACGCGATTGCCATTTTTGAAGCTGCTGCTAAATACAAAGTCCCGGTATTTTCTTCCTCTTCATTAAGGTTCACGCCTGGTGCGCAGGAAATTGCTAAGGGAAAAGTAGGAAAAGTGTTTGGGGCCGATGCATACAGTCCACTCAAATTTGAAAAGACGCATCCCGATCTTTTTTGGTATGGAATACATGGGGTAGAAATATTGTATACACTAATGGGAACTGGATGTAAATCTCTCAAAAGAATTGTTGAGCCAGATAATGAATTAGTAATAGGCACATGGAATGACAATAGGTTAGGAACTTTTAGAGGAATTGTAAACGGAAAACAAACCTATGGTGGAACCGCTTATGGTCAAAAAGATGTAGCTCAAACTGGACCTTATATTGGGTACAATCCATTATTAACCCAAATTATTGCCTTTTTTGAAACAGGAATACCACCAGTAACTGCAGAGGAAACCCTTGAAATTTATGCTTTTATGGAAGCCGCCGATGAAAGTAAAAAAAATGGAGGTGCTTCTGTCAATATTGAAGACATGTTTAAAAGGGCGAAATTGAAAAAATAGTCTTTTAAATTAACGATTTTTTTGTTATAAAGTGAAATTTTTCAAGTCTCAAAATTAAAGTATGAAAAAGCTATTTTCAATTTTGGTTCTTCTATTGACATTGATAGTTATTACTACTCAAGCTCAAATTGACATAAGCCAAAGAAGGTTAATTTTATCCAATGCTTTAAAGGGTACATTGGGAACATATGCAGCCCCGCCATTACAAAATGGCAAAGTTGATGGCCCTACATTAATCAAGCAGTTGAAGGATATTCATGCCAATACTTATCATTGGTTGGTAAGAGCAGGTAATTTTGATTTAAATGCGGCTAAAGCTTTTCTCCCTTTGGCGGCAGAAGCCAATATTAGCGTCTGGCTAACATTGGTCCCGCCTTCAGAGTCACCCCCATTTTCCAATCATTTTTCAGAACCCTATAAACTGGATTATTTGCAATGGGCGGTGGAACTTTCAAATTTAAGTTTGCAGCATCCTAACCTTCTTGCTTGGAGTATTGATGATTTTGTACACAACCTCAAATTATATACTCCAAGTTATGTAAAAGAATTTTTGGACACTTCTCATAAAATCAATCCTAAATTTGCCTTTTTGCCCTGTTGTTATTACAAGCAAATTACGCCAGAATTTGTCAAAGATTACGGTCCAATATTGGATGGAATTTTATTTCCTTATAGGAATGAATCTAAAGAAGCTAATTTGACTGACCCAAGTCATGTAACTTCTGAAATTGAAACAATTAGAAACTTATTTGGTCACCACTTTCTTGTTTATCTAGATATTTATGCTTCTCCCCATAGTAAGCTTGGGAAATCTACTCCTGAATATGTAAGAACGGCTTTAGATCAAGGTATTCATTCTGCAGATGGTATTATGATTTACAGACATCAAGACCCTAAAACTAATCCGGAAAAATACCAGATAGTCAAAAATGGTTTCAAAAAAGGGAAAAAGAAATTATTATCTCAAACCAGAAAAAGGATCAAGGGTTAGTTTTTGATTGACGCTACCGAGATTGATTCTTGATGCAATACGGAGCGGGATGGTTAGGTGTAGGTTTGGGATATATTTAGTTTCAATTATAGCGTATATGAAACTTAAGAAGTATGCTTTTTATACTGGATTATCCCTGTTTTTAGCCCTAAAAGCTCATCCGCAAATTATTAACACCAATCAAAATATCCAAACCAGAAAAACAATTACGCTTCCCAATCAAAGGGCAAAAGCAATCCCAATAGGCAAATACCAAGCTTCTTGGGAGTCTTTAAAAGATTACCATACACCTGACTGGTATTTGGATGCCAAGTTTGGTATTTTTTTGCACTGGGGTCTTTATAGTGTTCCAGCCTTTGCCAGTGAATGGTATCCCCGTCATATGTATAGTAATGCGGGCGTTAATAAATGGCATACGGAACATTACGGCCCAGTTGATAGTTTTGGTTACAAAGATTTTATTCCGCTTTTTAAAGCCGAAAAATGGGACCCAGATGCCGGGGCCGATTTATTTCAAAGAGCAGGTGCCAAGTATGTTATTCCCACAGCGGAACACCATGATGGGTTTGCCATGTATGAGAGTGAATTGACCAAATGGGATGCAAAAGATATGGGACCTAAACGGGATTTAATGGGAGAACTCTCTATTGCAGTTCGTAAAAAAGGCATCAAGTTTGGCGTTTCCAATCATCGAATAGAAAATTGGGATTTTATGTATCCCCAATTAAAAATCAAAACAGATTTATTTGACACTGCTTATGCGGATTTTTATGGTCCACCTCAACCTCCTCCTAAAAAATCAAGTGGTTTAGCTGGAGAAGTCATAGATAATGAATCGGATATCTCATTGCCTTCAGCAGCTTTTCAAGAAGAATGGTTGCGTAGGTGTCAGGAGTTGATTGATAAATACAGGATAGACATCATGTATTTTGACAATGGCATTAATACCCGAAATCTAGATTCTATCAAATTGCGTTTTGCCGCCTATTTTTTTAATAAATCTGCCCAATGGAATAAGCAAGTAGTCATCAATACCAAGAGTGATGCTTACCTAGCCGGATCTGTTCGCGATTTTGAAAGACAGGGTAGGGCACCCAAAGAAATCACACCCTATTACTGGCAGGTAGATGATCCCATTGGAGAAAAATTTGGTTATGTAGCAGGTATGAAATTACAGGGTAGTGTAGGCATCATTAGAAAGCTCATAGAAAATGTAAGTAAGAACGGAAGTCTGGTGCTAAATATATCGCCCCGCGGCGATGGTACCATTCCTGAAGAGCAACAAAAGACTTTATTGGAAATTGGGGAATGGCTAAAGATTAATGGTGACGCCATTTATGGTACAAGGGCATGGAATGCTTATGGAGAAGGCATGACAGTTGATTCTGCACAAAGCCCTAATGCCAAGAAGATTGGATATGGTCCGTCTGATTTTCGTTTTACCAAAAAAGGAAAAAATCTTTTGTATGCTATTGAAATGGCTTTTCCTAAAACAGGTTCTATATTGATCAGGTCTTTATCAAGTGCTAATCAAACCATTAGTAAAATAAAATCCGTAACACTATTGGGTTCAGAAGAAATATTGATATGGCAACAGTTACCAGAAGGATTAGAAATTCAAGTACCCAAGCAATTTCCAACTGCTGTTGCTGCTGCTTATAAAATAGAATTTAATTAGTTGCTTCATTGAAGCATCTAAAAACGGGTGTAATTGAAAACACTATCTTAAATTGTGCCATAAGCATTGTACCTATGAAATTAACGGCCGCTCTTTTTTGTTGTTTGGTAATGGCTATCAGTACAACAAGTCTTTCGCTTCAAGCACAAACAACCACAATAATGCCTAGTTCGGGTCTGCAAGACCGAGACTATTGGATAAATACCTTGTATAAAATAGTAAACCCTGTTGTAAAAAATATGGCAGCAGGTACCCTCAAAAAAAACCTCCCATTAGAAAAAGGGCCGGGTTATAGTTTGAATGTAACAAAGGTAACTTATATGGAAGCGGTGGGTAGAACCATGGTGGGAATAGCACCTTGGTTGGCCTTGCCAGAAGACAATAGTACAGAAGGGATTTTGCGCAAACAGGTCTTGGCAGATTTATTAAAAGGATTACCCAATGTGGTGAATCCATCGCATCCAGATTATTTGAATTTCACTACCGAACAACAACCCATTGTAGACGCTGCATTTATTGCTCAGGCTTTTCTAAGAGCACCAGCTCAACTATGGCAACCCTTAGATACTATTACCAAACAACGTTTTATAGCTGAATTCAAATCCTTGCGGACCAGAAAACCAGGGTACAATAATTGGATGCTGTTCTCTGGAATTACAGAAGCCTTTCTATTGAAAATTGGACAACAAGCAGATCCCTACAGAATGGATATGGCTTATCGGAAAATGAAGGAATGGTATGTTGGTGATGGCTATTATAAAGACGGTGAAAAATTTGCCATGGACTATTACAATAGTTTTGTGATTCAGGGTATGATGGTAGACATGACAACAATCATGGCAGAGTTTAAAATGATTCCTGTTACAGAATCGGAAGAAGCTTTGAAAAGAATGGTACGCTACGCAGAATTACAAGAGCGCATGATTTCTCCTGAAGGAACTTATCCCATAATTGGTAGATCACTTACTTATAGAATTGGTGCATTCCAAGCATTAGCGCAAGTAGCTTTAATGGAGAAATTACCCAAAGCTGTTTTGCCAGCACAAGTGCGATCTGCCTTAACCAAAGTCATGCACAACCAATTTGAAGCAGCTGGTACATTTGATAAAGATGGCTGGTTGCAATTGGGTTTTGCTGGGCACCAACCAGAGATAGCAGATACCTATACATCCACAGGTTCACTTTATCTCTGCACCACAGGATTTCTTGTCTTGGGTCTTCCTGCTAGCAATCCCTTCTGGTCTGCACCCGCTGCTGATTGGACGGCCAAGAAAGCTTGGAGTGGGCAAGCCACTAAAAAAGATTATCACGTAGATTATTGATTGATATAACAGTCTTGAAACATTGAACGCTAGAATATGACATACAAATACACTTGCATTTTATTTTGTTTGTTGAGCACGCATTCATTGGTGCATGCCCAAGGAATTTTGTTTAGTCAAAGCCACGAGACTGGCGTGTATCATAGTGGTGAGAGAGCAAGAGTGGTGCTATCTATCAAGGACCAATCAGCACAAGTAGTTACGCTCAAGATCCAACACAATTTTAGCAGCTATACTACAGAGCAAAAAAATTATAGTGGGGATTCACTGGTCATTTTTGATCAGGTGGTCAAGGAACCAATAACCCTTGTATGGGAAGCCAGAACAAAAACGGATTCTGGATGGATTGGACTAATAGTCAACCCAGAATCCTATGGGCCTGGAACAAAAAGACCAGAAGACCTAGAGGCTTTTTGGAAAAAACAGAAAAAAGATTTGCGCGCATTGCCTTTGCAATTAATTAGTAAGCCAGTTCCCAATACTGATCCTAGTTTCCAGTGCTTAGACATGGAAATCAATTGCACATCGCCCAAACCGGTACGGGGCTATTTTGCAAAGCCAACCAATGCCGCAAAAAAATCATTACCCATTGTCATTAATTTTCATTCTGCAGGCGTAAATGGAGACTGGTGTAAATCCAAACCCGAAATAGCTTTGCGTTATGCAAGAATGGGAAAAGGTGCTTTGGTATTTGACTTGAATGCACACGGCATGTTGAATGGACAATCCCAAGCATATTATGATAGTCTAGACAAGGGTGAATTATATCGCTATGCGCAAATAGGTATTACCAATAAAAATGAATCCTATTTCTTGGGCATGTACCAACGGTTGCTCAGAACCATTGATTATTTAACCAGTTTACCCGAGTGGGATGGTAGAAGAATCTTAGTAATAGGTGAGAGCCAAGGCGGTGGTCAATCCTTGGTGGCTGCAGGGTTAGACAAAAGGGTAACTGCAGCAGTGGTAACTGTTCCTGCCATGTGCGATTGGGGTGGAACCTTGGTGGGTAGAAAAGGCTCTTGGCCCTATTTGTTTGAAACTAAAATAGATCCTTCAGTCTTAGAAGCTAATCTGCCCTATTTTGACGCTGTGCATTTACTTAAAGGATCAAAAGCAACCATTGTTGCAGAAATTGGATTGATAGACCAAACCTGCCCCTCTTCTTCGCTCTATGCAGCACTTAATCAAACAAAAGGAAAGAATATTATACTAACCGCACCATATAGAGCCCACCATTTTACCCAAACCGCGTACAAGGAAAATTGGGAAGGAAAAGTGAATAAGGTGAAGCAGAACTTTATCCAAGAATATTTGAAATAAGACACAAAAGGAATTTGGTAAAATTTTAGTTTACTGATTAATCATCTCTATTGCCCTGGTATAGAAGATGTTTATGAGTATTTCATCATCTACGAGTACCATTTGCTTTATCTTTTCCATTATTTTTATTTTACTATAGGGAAGAAAATTTTGAACTCGGTCCCAACGTCAACGGTACTTTGCACCTCTACTCTACCTCCTAGTGATTCAATTTGTGTTTTCACAAGATTCAAACCAATTCCTCTACCAGGAATTTGATTACTATGAAATCTTTTGTAAAGTGCAAATATTTTGTCTTTATTCTTAATTAAATCTATACCCATTCCATTGTCCTTAAATGAAAGGCAAATAAAAGAACCATCATTGTTAGTGCGGATTAGAATTTCCAATTGACGATCTGGAGAACGATATTTAATGGCATTAGACAGAAGGTTTTGAACGATACTGTAACAATAACTTTTTATGGTGACCAATTCTGGAGAACTGGAAAAGTTGGAATTGATCAATGCATTAGATTCTTCAATTTGAACGGACAATGATTGTTCAATTTGTTCAAGAATGGTATCAAAAGCAACAAGTTCCATTGATTTATTTCCAGAATCTTGAATAGAAAGAATTGTATTAAGATCATGAATAACAATATCTAAACCATTTACTTCATTCAAAACAATTTTTAATAGTTCTTTATTATTGGGTTTGCGATCAATATCTTTTTCAACTAAAAACATCAATCCTAGAATTTTAGCAATATGTGAGCGTAAATTATGGGAAACTATATAAGTAAACTGATTCAGGTCGTTATTTTTAATTTGTAATTGCTTAATCATTTCTAACTTTTCATCTTCTAGCCTTTTGCTTTCGGTGATATCCTGACAAGTACCAATTGCGCGAAACGGAATCCCTTTTTCATCTAAAATAACATTCCAAGTTTCTAATATATATTTAGTTTCTTTTTTTGAACTAATTACTCGATGTTCCACCGAGTTAGGTTTTTGAATAATATAGGAATCTTTAAAAGCATTATTTACTTTTTCAATATCATCTGGATGCAAATGGTTAAAAAATAGTTCTATCGATGGGAGGAATGTTTCCTGATCTACTCCAAATATTCGATACATTTCCTGAGACCATTTTAATGTAAAATCGGAAATAATAAACTCCCAATTACCAATTTTAGCTATAGATTGTGCATCGTTTAATCTTGTAGTTTCTTCTAAGAGCAAAGTATTTAGCAACCTTAATTTCTGTTCTTTTTCCCTTAACATTTTACTAATACTTACCTTCTCTGTAATATCACGAACATTACACTGAATCACTTTTTTATTGTTTTCATTGTAAACATTGCTCACAAATTCTACAAACCGGATCTGACCACTTTTAGTTTTAAGCGGCATATCATCATAGCGGATGTATTTGTTCTTTTTCAGCGCTTCAAAAGCTTTTTTTGATTGATTAACATCTTCGAATAATCCAATCTCCCATAGTTGTTTACCCATAAATTCTTCAAAAGAATAACCTAATAAATTTATCAGAAATGGATTAACATCAATAATTTCTCCAGTGTTTTCATTAAGAATGATAATACCGTCTTTGGCTGCTTCAAAAATGCGACGATACCTAATTTCCGAAGCTTTTAGGGAATCTTCATTTTCTTTTCTAATGGTAATGTCCTGGTGTGATACAACCACTTTGGATTTATCTTGCCCAAACAGCATCACATGAAGCAAGTACCATTTCTTTTCAGTTGCGGTATTACAGGGGTATTCTAGTTCAAAGACTTTTGTTTTCTGTTCAAAAATATCATTAATACCTGCCATTGTTTGAGCTGCAATGGTGTCTCCTGATATTATTGCGTTATTACAAGCAGAAAAATAGTTACAACCAATAGAAGTAAGTTTCAGATTTTTTGTTCCATTCAAATTTGCAAATTCATCCCAAGTATTATTTACGGCTATTATGGTGCCTTTTTTGTCAATAACGGCTATTAACGAACTGAGTGCGGAAAGCACATCATAATTAAATTGTTCGTTTGTCTTGATCATTGGGAAGGTGCTTATAGATTCACTGTATACAAGGTAAACGGTCATTTACAGAAAACTGTAGCACTTTGCGTTGAAATTGTTGCATATTTTAAAGGTTATTTGATAATATGGCATGGCAATAGTAATGAAACTCATGAAATGCTATAGTTGCGAACAATGACACTAGTTTTTATGTTTATACATAATTGCACATAACTCACCACAAATAATCGTCATGCTAAAGAATATCTTTCCGCTTGTTTCTGAAATTCCAACTGAATGGCAACTGAATGAATTCATTGAACAACGTGAATACCTTGTAAATGGAGAACTTTGTATTTGGGATGGACCAATGAATGAAGTAGTGTCTCCAGTTTCAATGAATATTGACAATAGTGTTAAAAAAAATATTATCGGCACAACGCCACTATTAACTCAAAAGGAATCTTTAGCAGCACTAGATGCGGCTGTAGCTGCCTATAGTAATGGTACCGGAGAGTGGCCTACCATGAGTATTGCCAATAGAATTTTACACGTGGAACGGTTTCTGTTTGAAATGAAAAAGCAACGTTCTACTATTGTAAAGTTATTAATGTGGGAGATTGGTAAAAATTTACCGGACAGTGAAAAGGAGTTTGATAGAACCTGTATTTACATTGAAGATACCATTAAGGGATTAAAAAATTTAGACAGACGCAATTCTAAATTTGAAAATGAAGAAGGCGTGATAGCTCAGGTTAGGCGCGTGCCTTTAGGTGTTGCCTTGTGTATGGGGCCCTATAATTATCCATTAAATGAAACCTTTACTACCCTAATCCCAGCATTGATTATGGGGAATACAGTGGTGTTTAAACCAGCTAAGTATGGTGTACTTTTTATAAAACCATTGCTTTCTGTTTTTCAAAATTGTTTCCCAAAAGGGGTCATCAATATCATTTATGGTAAGGGAAGAGAAACCGTGGGTGCTTTAATGGAAACTGGTAAAATAGATGTTTTTGCATTTATTGGAACCAATAAAGGTGCCAGCGACATTAAAAAATTACATCCAAAGCCAAATAGATTGAGGAGCGTTTTGGGATTGGATGCAAAAAATCCTGCCATTGTATTGCCAGATGCTGACCTAGAAACAGCTGTTAGTGAATGTGTAGCTGGGTCACTATCTTATAATGGACAAAGATGTACCGCATTGAAAATAATTTTTGTGCAGGAACAAGTGGTAGAAAGTTTCATTAAAAAATTTACAGAAGGCGTTGCAAAATTAAAATGTGGGATGCCCTGGGAAAAAGAGGTTAAAATCACCCCTTTACCTGAGCCTGGTAAAACAGATTATTTAACAGAACTTGTCAATAATGCCAAACAGTTTGGTGCATCCATAATAAATGATAACGGTGGCCAAGTAAATGATACTTTCTTTTATCCTGCAGTTTTGTATCCAGTAAATGTGCAAATGCGATTGTATACGGAAGAGCAGTTTGGTCCAGTGGTGCCAATTGTTTCATACAAAAATATTGAAGAGGTAATTGACTATGTGGTTCAATCCAATTTTGGGCAACAGGTAAGTATTTTTGGAACCAATCCAAAAATTATTGGACATTTAATTGATGAATTGGCTCACCAAGTAGGACGCATCAATATCAATGCACAATGTCAGCGAGGACCAGATACTTATCCCTTTACTGGAAGAAAAGATAGTGCCGAGGGAACGCTTAGTGTAGATGATGCTTTAAGGGCGTTTAGCATCCGTATGTTGATCAGTACTAAAGATACCATTGCTAACAAACAGATAGTGCAATCCATTGTAAGGGAACACCATAGCAATTATCTGCGTTTGGACTACATTTTTTAATAGTTGACAATTTACAAGCGAAAACCTCCTTTTGTGACAGGTAAACACGCTGGTAATTCTATGTTCATTTTAAAATTAACAATTTGTTTATAAATATAAATTTTGGGCATTGACACTATTTCCGCCCTTTTAAACATAGTAAAATGTATGGTTGGGTATTGTTTCTAAAGGAAATCAACATTGGTTTAGACTAGCATGTTTACAAAAATGGTATATTAGATGATTGAAAAAACCAATTGTCATAGCATTATTACTATTATTTGCGGCTTCGAACCTATTGATGCCATATGCAAACTTTGACGATACCCGTTCCCTACAAATTGTTTACAATACTTGTTTGGCTAGCGATGCAGACATGAATGTCATGGAGTTTGTGGGCGAAAAATTATTGGGTTTGGGTTTTGAAGGAGATGAGGAAGACGAAGTAGAGACTCCCGCAAAATCAACCCCACCCATCAATACAGGAGCAGTGATACAAATTCAAAGTGGAGCCATGTACCAACAACCTCAGTTTGTATATACAGCCCTGGCAATTCCAGTAGTTATAACAATGATCCCTTTGATAAACGCAGGTGTTCCATCTGTTGAATTTCATCCTGCAATATTTCATCCTCCAACAATAGCGGCTGCATAATCCACTATTTTCTGCTTTCAACAAAGCAGCTATTCTTCTATTTAGTTTATCGATTAAAAAATATTATATGAAACGTATTTTCATAATGCTAATGCTATGTATTGGCTTGATAAGTATTACAAACGCTCAAAAAAACAAGGTAACAGCAGCTGCTGAAAAAGCATTCACCCAAAAATTCCCTAACGCTATAGAAGTAAAATGGGATAAGGAAGGCAAGGATGAATATGAAGCCAGTTTTGTAATGGACGGTAAAAAAGGCTCTGCTAATTTTTCTGGGAAAGGCGATTGGATGGAAACTGAAATGGCCATTCCACAAGCTAAAGCACCAAAATCAGTTTTGGATGGTTTCAACAAAGCTTTTGTTGGCGCAACCATTAAAGAAGTATATAAGATTGAGTCTAAAGAAGGCAAGAACTATTTTGAAATTGAATATAGTTTAAAAGGCAAAGACAAAGAAGCCAAACTTGATCCTACAGGAAAAATAATGTAAATCCCCTATCCACCGATTATACAGCTAACATTGGGCTAATTAATTTTAATTTGGCCTGGCTGTATGATTGGTGGTATTTTAAAAAGTTTTTAATGAAATTTTTAGGTATAATACTTATACTGATAACTTGTTATTGCAATTTATCAGCACAAAACAAAATAGGATCTATAAACGCAACGGTGATAGACAAAAAAACAGGGCAACCCATTGAATATGCTACTGTACAAATAACATTACCCACTAATAATCTTGCCATTAGAACTGCTATCAGTAACAAAAAAGGAAAGTTTAATGTAGACAGTATTCCTATGGGCACTTATTCTCTGAAAATAAATTTTATGGGATTGGTAGTGCCCGCACGAACGGTAACATTATCTACAAATGAAAGTGTAATTTCTCTCGGTAATATTAGTATGGAATTAAGTTCCAATACACTCCAAGAGGTAAGTGTTACTGCAAAGAAAAATATGCTCAATTCAACCGTCGGAAAAAAAGTGTACAATACCTCACAAGATATCATGGCGCAATCGGGTTCGGCAAGTGATATACTGCGCAATATTCCTTCTGTTGAAGTGGATATTGAGGGAAATATTAGTTTGAGAGGTTCCGGAGAATTAATGATACTTATTAATGGAAGACCGTCGCCCTTAATGGGTAAAAACAGGGCGGAGGTTTTACAACAAATCCCGGCCAACACTATTGAACGTATTGAAGTAATTACCAATCCTTCAGCAAAATATCGGCCAGACGGTACAGCAGGAATGATTAATATTGTCATGAAGAAAAATATTAAAGCAGGTTTCAATGGAAATGTTACTGGTAACATTGGTAATAAAGAAAGGGCTAATGGAAGTGTAACCCTTAATTATAAAACCACTAAGCTTAATACTTTTGCTACTTATAGTATTCGTCAAGATGAAAGAAATCGTTTTGGAAACACCAATCGTCAATTTCTTGATTCCGTTACTGGAGCTACAACGGGTTTCTACACAGAAAATTATCGATCCAAAGCAAGACCCCTGTCTCATTTATTAAGGGGTGGATTTGACTATACCATTGATAAATTGAATAGTATCGGGCTTTCCGGAAGTTATTTAAAAACCAGTTTAACAAGATACGATTTATATGAGCGAACATTCTTTGATAAGAATAAGCAAATCACTCAACGTTTGGATAGAACACGCTATGCTCCTGCAGTTGAATTTGAAAAAGATATTACAGCCTTTTGGCAACACAATTATGGCAAAGAAGGAAAGGAGTTAAGGTTTGAGTTTACCGCTTCATCTCAAAGTGAAGATGAAAAAAACTATTACAATAACCAGTATTATTATCCAGTAAAACCATCTATTCCAGATAATAATTTTGTCTATCAAATTGAACACAATCAACAAGCCACGGTAGATTTTGTAAATCCATTAGGAGAAGATGCTAAACTAGAACTAGGTTATGCCGGGTCTTTTATTCAGCAAGACATTGATTTTTTAACGGAGAATTACAAACCTTCTACTGGTTTGGTCATTAAAAATCCATTGACTTCTAATCAATTTAAGTTGAATCAAAAAGTACATGCTATTTATGGTACCTACTCCAATGCCATTGGCGAGATAGAATATTCATTGGGTTTAAGGGCAGAACAATCATTCATAGAAAGTAATCTGGTAACTAGAGATTCGATTATCAAGAATCAGTATTTCAATGTATTTCCAACGGTTCAATTATCCTATAAACTTTCCAAGGGCCAATTGCAATTGAATTATAGTAAGCGAGTGAATAGGCCAGAGGGAGACGATTTAAATCCATTCCCAGAATATATGGATCCAATTAATCTAAGAGCTGGTAATCCCTATTTATTGCCTGAATTCATTCATTCATTAGAATTTGGTTATCAGTGGAAGAATAAAATATTTACCATTGTGCCAAGCATTTACTATCGGTACAAATACAATGGATTTACTTCTATCACGCAAAAAATTAACGACACAGCCTTTTTAACTACTAAGCAAAATTTATCCAACGATCAGAGTACTGGTTTTGAGTTAGTTGTTTCTGCAAAGCCCACAAAAACAATTACTGCCAATTTAAGTACGAATGTATTTTTCAATACCATCAATTTTGGTACAACTACTGCTCCCGATAAAAAATCAATCTGGAGTATGAATACCAATTTTAATGCAAGTGCTGCAATTACTAAAACTACGATGTTTCAATTTACCTGCATTTATAGATCTGCCAGACAAACCATACAAGGTTTTTTTGACCCAACATTTGTAATGAATATGGGATTACGTCAAGATATGATGAAAAACAAATTATCTGTAGTAGCAACCTTGAGTGACGTATTCAGTACGCTGAAACAACACGCAGATCTGAATACTAAATTCCTAGTGCAAAATCAATTGACCAGTAGAGATGCACAAGTATTCTATATCGGCTTTAATTATCGTTTTGGTAAAACAACTAAAAAGGCAGAAGATAAAATGCAATTTGATAATGCTTTGTAAAAAATATTCAATGAAATTATTACTATTAAACTTATTATTATTCGCATCTATGATTGCGAGTGCACAAACCATTAAGGGCACCATAAAAGATGCTGTAACTGGTAAAGGGGTAGGAGGAGCCTCAATTATAAATCTTGCCACCAAAAAAGGCGTACAAGCCGATTCATTGGGGAACTTTGTGATGAATGGCTCTGGTAAATTGCAACTTAAATTTTCTGCTACTGGATTTGCGGATTTAGACAGCTTGATTAATGCCAATGCAGATAGCAATCTACAAATTTCATTAATGGCTGCAGCAGAAGAGTTAGATGAAGTGGTCATAGTATCTTCTTCCAGAACCAATTCTCGGATTGAAGATTTGCCAACCAAGGTAGAAGTATTGGGTTCGGAAGAAGTGCATGAGGAAAATGGGATCAAACCTGGTAATATTGCCAGCTTATTGGGAGATATTGCAGGTATTCAAATTCAGCAAACCAATGCAGCAACTGGAAATGCCGATATGCGCATACAGGGATTGCAAGGAAAATACACGCAAATTCTTAGAGACGGAATGCCACTATTTGGTGGCTATTCTGGCAGTTTTAGCATTCTGCAAATACCCCCATTAGACTTGCAACAAATTGAATTGGTAAAAGGTGCGGCTTCTACATTGTATGGCGGCGGCGCTATTGCAGGCATGTTGAATTTAATTTCTAAAAAACCTAAACTAGGCAAACCAGAAGCAAGTCTTACTTTGAACCGGTCTACCTTATTAGAAAATAATGCCAATTTATTTTTCTCAGGACGAAACAAAAAAACAGGCTATACATTTTTTGCCGGTGGAACATTGCAAGATCCTGTAGATGTAAATAAAGATGGGTTCTCCGATGTGCCATCTGTTAAGTCAGTGTTTATTCATCCCCGATTCTTTTTGTATGGATCGGAAACATCTACAGTGGTATTGGGTTATACCTTGAATTATGAAGACAGGAATGGCGGTGATATGCAAGCTTTGAATAAATCGTCTAACGCTTCCAAAGCATTTTTTATTCAGAATAAAAGTTGGCGCAACACGGTTGATATAGTATGGGAGAAAAAACTAAAAGGAAATGCATTGCTAACTACCAAAGCAAGTACCAGTTTTTTTAGTAGGGATGTATTAACCAACAGTTTTGGGATGGGTGGAAAGCAACTAATCTGGTATACTGAAATGGCGTACTCTAATAAAACCGAACATCATAACTATGTGATGGGAATTAATTTCAATGGTGACCAATTCACCAAAAAACTACCGGATAGCACTTTATTGCAAAATGAAAAAAATAATACAATTGGTTTTTTTGCACAAGACGACTGGAAATTCCATCCTAATTTCACCTTACAATCGGGCTTACGTGTAGATGTACACAATAATTATGGTACATTTTTTTTACCTAGGTTATCGCTCATGTACAAAGCCAATCAAAAAGTAACCATGCGCATTGGTGGAGGACTTGGCTATAAAACGCCAACATTGTTCAATTCGGAAATTGATGAAAGACAATACCGATATATTGCTGGCTACAAAGTGGGCACAACAGCGGAGAAATCCTATGGAGCAAATTTTGATGTGAACTATAAAACAAATCTAGATGGTTGGAGCCTTACGTTCAATCAGACATTTTTCTATAATAGAATTGACAAGCCAATCTTATTAGAACCTTTGCCAACCGTGTTACCAACTCCTGTTTATATGTTTATGAATCAAACGCAACCATTAGAAACAACAGGGTTTGAAACTTATATTGCTGCCCACAAAAACGCTTTGGAGTTGTATTTGGGATATGTATATACCAACGCTAAAAGAAAATACAATCCTGCTCAGCCAAATTTACCCTTAATTGCTCGTAATAAATTAGCCACAGTAATAGCTTACGAGTTTAGTAAAAAATTCAGAGCAGGGGTAGAAGCAGCATATACGGGCAAACAGTTTTTAGACAATGGACAAACCACCACTCCCTATGTTTTTGCTGCTTTGATGATGCGTTATAATATTGGTAAAACTTCCATTGTATTGAACTGCGAAAATTTGTTCGACTACAGACAGAATAAAAACAATCAAGTAGTATATCCTCCATTGAATAATCCAAGCTTCCCAGAAATTTGGGCACCCTTGGATGGAAGGGTAGTAAACATGTCTGTATTTTTTAAATTGTATTAACCAACCAACATCATATCAAATTTTATCAAATGAAAAAAATTATCCTTCCCATTTGCCTGCTATTAATAGCATTTGCTTCCCATGTTTCAGCACAATCAGGTTACCAACTAGTAAAAACATTTCATATTGCCAGTATGGGCGGATGGGATTATCCATCTGTAGATGCTAACTCCAATAAATTGTATTTATCTCACGGAGGGCAAGTCAATATTTTAGATAAAACAACCGGAGACAGCATTGGAGTGATCTCCAATACCACAGGGGTGCACGGCATAGCTTTTGTACCCTCTTTGGGAAAGGGATATACCAGTAATGGTAGAACCAATAACGTTACTGTATTTGATTTAAAAACAGGGAATACCATTGGAACAGTTGCAGTGGGCAAGAACCCAGACTGGATTATGTATGATCCATTCTCCAAAAAAATTATAACCAGCAATCACAGCGGAGGAGATCTTTCTTTAATAGATGTAAATACAGATCAAGTGGTGGCAACCATTGCAGTGGGCGGTACCAAATTGGAAACAGTGGTAACTGATGAAGCGGGTAAACTATTTGTGAACCTTGAAGATAAAAATCAAATTGCTGAAGTTGATATTGCAAAAAGCGCTGTAACCAATATTTGGGAATTAGCACCATCAGAATCTCCAACTGGTTTAGCAATTGATATCAGAACCAAACGTTTGTTTGCTACCTGTGAAAAAACCTTGGTGGTGATGGATGCAACCAATGGAAAGATTGTAGCTACTGTGCCAATTGGAGAAGGTTGCGATGGAGCTGCATTTGACCCAGCTTCAAAATTAATTTTTACTTCTAATGGATCGGGTACTGTTTCAATTGTGAAAGAAGTTTCTGCTAATGAATATAAGTTGGTTGAAACTGTAGATACAAAAAGGGGGGCACGAACTATCTCATTAGATACTAAAACACATATGATTTATTTGCCCACTGCCGATTACGAACCTATACCAGCAGATGCACCAAAAGGCACAAGGGCTAAAATGATTCCTGGATCATTTCAGGTGTTGGTATTAGCTCCGAGTAAGAAATAGAAAAGCTATTTGTTTGCAGTCAGGTATTGCGTAAGTGTCCTTATCATTTCTCAATAGTAAGGGCACTTATTCTTATTTAGATGAAATAGGATAAAAAATTACAGATCATGAAATTTCTTAAAGCAGTCTTTAAGATGCAACTGATACTTTTATTATTAGCTGCTGTTGTTGTTGTTCATGCACAATCCAATGACAGTATCATTCACTTTATCTTTACTTCTGATGTGCATTTTGGTTTACAGAAAGAGCATTTTAGAAATAATGAGAAAGTTTCTGCATTGGAAGTAAATAAAGCCATGGTCCAAGCCATGAATCAGTTGCCTTCAGTGCATCTACCAAATGATCATGGGGTGCAGCAAAATAGACCGGTCAATGGAATTGATGCATTAATCATAACAGGAGATATTGCAAATAGAATGGAGGGGGGAATCCAATCTGCCACGGAATCATGGAAGCAGTTTACAACTATTTTTATTGATTCTTTACACCTTAAAAACCAACATGGAACTAATACTGATTTATGGGTAATGCCAGGTAATCATGATATGAGCAATGCCATTGGTTTTCATCGTCCCATGAGCCCCCAAAAAGATCCTGGATCAATGATTGGCATTTACAATTTAATGTTTCCAGATCAACCCATTAATGATTTTGATAGTACCGTGCATAGAATTCATTATTCAAAAGAGCTTAATGGGATCCATTTTATATTTTTAAGCTTATTTCCTGATTCTGCAGAACGGGTTTGGATGGAACAGGATTTGAAAAAAGTTAAAACAGAAACGCCTGTTTTATTATTTGCACATTCTATACCCGAGGTTGAGCCTCGATTTTTTGAAAATCCAAATGGAATTCATGATATAAATAATGAAGACAAATTTGAAAATTTGGTTCCTGAACGGTACAAAGATGCTAAAGATCTAAAGGGGCAAACTACTCTTGAACAGAATGGTTTTGTTGATTTTTTAAAAAAACATGCTAATATCAAGGTTTACTTTCATGGACATGAAAATTTCACAGAATACTATCAGTATAAGGGTCCAGAAAATAATATCAGTCTTACTTGCATTAGAACGGATAGTCCAATGAAAGGTAAGGTTTCATCAAAGGACGAAACCCAACTAGCATTTGAATTGGTGTCAATAAATACCAATTTAAATATGCTTACAGTAAGAGAAATCTTATGGAATGCAAATAGAAACGCCACAAGTTTTATTTGGGGGAAAAGCAAGAATATTTCTCTGAGATAAGATTTATTTAGTTTGTATGGAGAAACCACCCACTTTAACCCCCACTCTCCAAGGAGCCCTGACCCCTAATACCATTTTGATTCAATCCCCAACAACCATTTGGTTTTGACCACCATTTTAAATTGATTTGTTGAGTTTTAAATGACTGTTTTAAAAATTATCTTAACTAACCTATCAGTCCATTCTCTTAGTAGTTTGTCTGGAATTCTGTATAAGTAAGTAATATAAACTGTCAAAAAAAAGACGCGAAAGTCCCATTCACAAACTTATAACGACCCTTTACAAACTTTAGGTCGCATGGATTAATCTTTCTTTTTATTATTATGGATTAAATATTTAAACCACAGAAGGCTGAAAATTATTTAACCAAATATTATTATAAATTGAATGATTTATTATATAGTTCTTTTAGCTTTTCAAATCAGAAATTAAGTAGACTTACAATAGACAATAAGTATAAACTAAATCTAACTGATTATGATAATATCGAAATAAAGCTGACACCACTACCCAAAACACTGTTCATCTTTATGCTCAGACATCCAAAGGGCGTTTTTTTTAAGGAATTATACCTTCACAGGAAAGAGTTAATTGAGATATACGGTGAAATAGGTAATCGACTAGATATGTCTGCAATACAAAAGAGTATCAATGACATGACTGATGCCCGCTCTAATTCAATCAATGAAAAATGCGCTCGCATTAAAGAAGCATTTATTTCTAAAATAGATAATTCCTTAGCCCGTAATTACTATATAACGG